>Ga0123356_10000104_pt1 | contig 89487 bp, 75 predicted proteins | sample TergutEmb28metaG_2_FD_92546 | JGI IMG/M metagenome (GOLD analysis project Ga0123356, IMG submission 92546) | Embiratermes neotenicus P3 segment gut microbial communities from Petit-Saut dam, French Guiana - Emb289 P3 | ecosystem: Host-associated > Arthropoda: Insects > Digestive system > Gut ...
AGGATATGCGTCTAACGGCGGAAATGTTATCGCTTACAATTATGTGCCAAACACGGAAACAGGCAGTTTTGAAGGACCGTATCCTGTAAAACTTATTTCCTGGATGGAAACCGCAATTGACGCAAGCCATTCAAGTTATTCACATTCTGACCTTTACGAAGGAAACTATGCAGCTAACATGAGTACCGATGTAACATCCGGGAACAACGGCTTGATTGTATTTTTTCGCAATCACGCATGGGGGCAAAATCTTGATCAATCAATACCGCAGATTCCTGCAAACGATAATCTTGCAGTTTGTAATATCGCGGGGTGGAACAATGAACATTCCTCGATAGGAAATGTTTGGCTGAACCCCGAAACAGCAAACCAGCCATTTGGCACGGCTTTATGGAGCGTACCGCAAAACAAAAATACCGAAAAAATAGCGGTTTACAGTATTGGTAATATGACATGGTCTATAAAAGGCAAAAGCCTTGATATTAGAGGCGGCGATTTTAATAATTGGGATGATGGCTGGGCATTGGAAAAGTTTTTTTGGCAGTACGATTACAATTATGCTACCGAAAAAATAGAATCAAAAGATACAACAAGTAAAATTTCTTTACCTGATTCTTTGTATTTGTCAAATCCGCCTGCGTTTTTTGAAAATTACAGTTGGCCACCTGTAAATTCATTCGGCGATTCTCACGATCAGCGCATCGGCAAGCTACCCGCGATGCAAAGATATATGGGTATTCATTAAATTATTTATGATATAATATTAAATCTGCGGACAATTTATATAAAGTTAGGGAGATAATATGTTAACTAAACAAGAAGTAGAAAAAATGGCAAGAGAAAACATTTTACCATTTTGGCAAAATATGACAGACACGCAACACGGCGGCTTTTTCGGCGAAGCTGACTTTTACGGTAAAATTAATAAAACCGCGGACAAAGGCGGCATTTTAAACTCTAGAATTTTATGGACATTTTCCGCAGCTTATCGTTTATTTAATGATGAATCTTATAAAACCTGCGCAAAACAAGCCAGAGATTTTTTGGAATCAGCTTTTTTTGACAAAGAACACGGCGGAGTATACTGGCTTGTAGACAACGCAGGAAAACCTTTACAAACAAGAAAACAATTTTATAACATAGCTTTCGCTGTTTACGCGTTAAGCGAACATTACCTGGCTTTTGACGATAAATCTTCATTGGAACTAGCTCTTTCTCTTTTTGATTCGCTAGAAAATCACGGCTTTGATCCAAAAGACGGCGGGTTTATAGAAGCTAAAGTGCGTGAGTGGAATAGTATCGACGACTACCGTTTAAGCGGCAAGGATTTAAACAGTCCCAAATCAATGAATACAAATTTGCACGTACTTGAAGCGTACACAACATTGACACATGCTTGCCATCACGCTGAAAATAATGTAAATTACGAACGTGTCAGAAAAGCACTGGAAGGACTTTTACGAATTACAATGGATAAAATCGTAAACTGTAAATGGCATTTTAAATTATTTTTTGACATGGAATGGAACTCTCTTTCCAAAGAAGTGTCCTGGGGGCATGACATCGAAGGAAGCTGGCTTATGTACGAAGCTGCGCTTGCGGTCGGTAATATAAAACTTTTGGAAGAAGTAAAACATGCAGCGATTGTAATTGCCGATGTTATTCACTCTGCCGCGCTTGATAAAAAAAACGGCGATCTTAAAAACGGCGGTTTATTAAGCGGTCTTACAGAAGAAGGGCAGCTTTTAACAAAAAAAGAATGGTGGCCGCAAGCGGAAGCGATTGTAGGTTTTTACAATGCGTTTGAATTATCCGGTGACATTAAATATTTTGATGCCGCAAGCGATATTTGGGAATATATTAAAAATTATTTTAAAGACAATGAAAACGGCGAATGGCACAACGAGCTTGACAGCGAAAATAAAGCCGACACAAAAATGCCAAAAGCGGGTTTTTGGAAATGCCCGTATCACAATGCGCGTGCCTGCTTTGAAATATTTAAAAGAATGAAATAATTTTCTACGGCGCTGTTATCGTAGATATCGAATAATCTTCTTTGGCGGCTTTCATCATCACCTGTATAATTTCTGCCGAGGCGGCATCACGCGGATTTCCGTTGCTGCGCGAAAGAAGACCAAACTTGTCTCTTCCTGTTCCAAATCCGCCGTTATCCCAATAAAATGGAATTATTCCGTTATCAACAGCGCATTTTGTAACATACTCCATGTAATACTTTCTGTGAGCATGTGCCGCTCCAGTGCCGATATTTACAGCGCCGTATTCACCCATTATTACAGGTATGCGGTTATTTACAAATCTGTTTTTAACCGAAGTAAAAACTCCCTGTACATATCTTTCGTTAGCCCAATGTCGCGGCATCGCTTTTTCTCCCCACCTGTTTTGTGAACCGGCAACTGTAAATTCATACGGATCATAAAAATGAATACCTACAATTAATCTGTCTGCCACGGTATCTGCCGGCATAACTAAAGACGAAACTGTTACACTCGGGCGTGTTACCCAGCCGTGAATTAAAAGAAAGCGATTGCTGTTTTGCCCTCCAGCCGCTCTGACAGTGTTAACAAAAATTTGATTAAGTTCGTTTATCCGGTTACGTTGAGCGTTATTTCCATCACTCCATGAACCGTCATGCAGTTCGTTAAATCCTTCAAATATTAAAAATTCATTTGAGTCTCGAAACCTTTGCGCAATCTGAGTCCAAACTGCAATAAATTGCGCATCGATATTTGCTTTTGAATTTCCTGTAAGATGAGCCGTTTTTACAGAAAGCCAGTAGTGGCTGTCTGCGCCGTCATGATGTACGTTGATTATCGCTTTCATTCCGGCAACACGGACAAACTCTACAACCTGTGCAACTCTGTTAAGATATGCAGCGTTTATTGTATAATTCGGAGCGGCTCCTATCATATTTCCCCAGGTAACAGGAATTCGCACAGCGCCAAAACCCTGCGCTGCAACTCCGTTCATCAATTCCTGAGTGATACGAGGATTTCCCCAGGCTGTTTCGTTTGGATTAAAATTATTGTGAGAATCCAAAGAATTTCCAAGATTCCATCCGATTTTTATTGAAGAAACAAATTCAATCGCTGTTCCTTGAAAAGTTCCATGATTAATAGAATCATCATTATTATCAATTAATGAAGCTGAAAGCAGTGTTGTACATAATAATATTAAAATAATTTTACGCATAATTCACCTCTTTATTTCTTTATTATCATACCATTTTCCTTATTATTATACCATAACTAATTCATTTTATCGATTATATATTTATTAATTATAATTTTTTTTGACGTTAAAAAGGAGGCTTTTAATGAAAATAAAATTTAAATTAAGTTTATTAATGATCGGGATCATGGCGGTTGTAATAGCGGGACTTTGCACAATAATGCTGAAACAAGCATCCGATACAAGTATTGGGTTGAGCACAAAAGCCATACAATACCTGCTTGATGAACAATCGCAGTACTGGAAAGGCAGAGAAGACGGATTTTTGCGTGTATTGCGTACATTATCTTATGTAATGGAAGATTATGAAAATTTTCCCGCAGATCGGCGAAGGGATCAATTTGATGATTTGCTTTTCAGTACAATGACTTCAGAACCTGCGATGATTGTTATGTATACGGTATGGAAACCGGATGCTGTAGACGGAATGGATAGGAATTTTTTAAACCGCCCGGGTTCATGTCCCGTAACGGGGCAGTATATTTCCGCTTTTACGCGGGAAACAGGAGAAATAACGCAACGTATTACATCTGATGTTGAAAATACAATGAGATATATTACAGGTACAAATTCAAGAAAAGACAGGATTGATAATCCTGTTTTATATGTAATAGAAGGCGTAGAAACTTATGTATTTAGAATGATGGTTCCGATTATTAATCCGCGCACAAATGAAGTTGTCGGAGGCATTGGATGTATGGTAACCATCGAAGCTATGCAGATAACACTGGAAGAAAATATGATGGATCATGATGAGATTTCTGCGATGGCAATTTATTCAGGAGACGGAAGGGTTATTGCAAGTTATCAGCCGCTTCAGGTAGGACAAATGATGAACGAAGTTGCATCGATTTACGGCGATTATTCACAAGAGGCGCATCAGGCTGTACTTAACGGGGAAAATTTTGAATGCAGATCGTTTTCTCCTGTATTGGATACTGATGTTATAGTTTTAATGACTTCGTTTGAAATAGGAAATTCCGGTACTACCTGGTCTATAATGATTGCAACGGAAGAAGATTATGTTTTAAAAGAGGTGCATCAGATAACACAGTTTACAATTATACTTGCAATAATCGCAATATTGATTTCGGCTATCATAGTATTTATTGTTTTAGGTATTATTACACAACCGATTGTAAAAGTTACAGAAACCCTTAAAGATATTTCCGAAGGCGAAGGTGATTTGACCCGTACAATTAAAATAAAAGGAAATGACGAAGTTGCAGACCTTTCAAGATATTTTAACCGTACGCTGGAAAAAATAAAAATTTTAATTATTACCATAAAACAAAAAGCTACTGCGTTATCTGATATTGGAAGTGATTTGGCAAGCAATATGACAGAAACTGCCGCCGCTATTAATCAGATAACCGCGAATATTCAAAGTATAAAAGAGCGTGTTTTAAACCAGAGTGCAAGTGTTTCGCAGACAAACTCAACAATGGAGCAGATTACATCCAATATTAATACATTAAACGAACATGTTGACAAGCAAAGTTCCAGCGTTACAAAATCATCTTCGGCGATTGAACAGATGCTTGCGAATATTAATTCTGTTACACAGACACTTGTAAGGAATTCAGAAAGTGTAAGCGAGCTGTTGTCTGCTTCAGAAATTGGGCGTACAGGTTTACAGACAGTTGCGCACGATATACAGGAAATTTCGCGCGAATCCGAGGGTTTAATGGAAATAAATTCTGTAATGAATAATATTGCAAGCCAGACAAATTTATTGTCGATGAATGCTGCGATAGAAGCGGCACATGCAGGCGATGCGGGAAAAGGTTTTGCAGTTGTTGCCGATGAAATACGCAAACTTGCGGAAAGTTCAGGCGATCAATCAAAGACAATCGGTAATGTTTTAAAAAAGATAAAAGATTCAATCGATAAAATTACTGTTTCTACAAGTAATGTAATAAACAAATTTGAAGCGATTGATTCCGGTGTAAAAGTTGTATCGGATCAGGAAACAACTATTCGTAACGCGATGGAAGAGCAAAGCGAAGGTTCCAGGCAGATTCTTGATGCAGTAAGCCAGCTTAACAATATTACGCAGAATGTTAAAAGCGAAACAACAGAAATGATGGTAGGCAGCAAAGAAGTTATTCATGAAAGTAAACACCTCGAAGACGTTACTCAGGAGATTACAGGCGGAATGAATGAAATGGCGGCAGGGGCACAGCAGATTAATGAAGCCGTAACAAGCGTAAATCAGATAACAGAAAAAAATAAGGAGAATATCGAAATCCTTGTTGAAGAAGTTTCACGTTTTATTGTTGAGTAACGGCTTTGGCTATTTCTTTGCCTTTGTCTGTTAAAAAAGATGCAGCATCTTCATGGGTAAGTTCAATGTGAACAGAGCCGAAAACATACGGGGTTATCGAATAGATATTCCAGAGAAGTTCAATGCCCGTCTGATCGATGTTAATTGAATCAGGCGGCCATATATTATCACGTAAAAAATCATCAATACCGTAATAATAATTAATTAGTTCTTTTAAAACAGCATCCGGAATTGGATTTATTATCTCGTTAAGTTCAAGTATTTTTTTATTTTTTATGTCAATTATATGGAAAAATGTTTCAAAATAACCGTGCGCAGCGCCCGTATAATAGTAATAATCACTGTATTCGATTATTACGAATGAATTGTCATGGTATATTATATTATAATTTTCATTTAAATATGAACTGTAAAAATATTCAGTTCCGTCAGGGTTTGTCATTTGCACAAGAGAATAATCATCATAATGCTGTAAAAACCTTCTTTCAATTTCCAGGATATAATTGTCGAAATTTTTATTATCGTAAATTAGTTTTTTTATTATATTCGAAATTTTCCTTGAATTTCCGATATTTTCAAGATAAATGTCAAATTCAACGCGATGATTATCGGTGAATACTTTATCATATTGATAATGTTTTTGAATTATTTCTTCTTTTCCATCGCAGCCGGACAGTAAAAGAATTACGGAAATAATCAAGAATAACTTCTTCATTTGTATAATATACAGTTTTAAAGTTATATAAACAAGTTATTCTTGATACAAATATCCATATTAATCCGCGGACATTAATCAACTTTAAACCGAGATACCTCTTTAATTAAAACATTAATACCCTCACGGTTTTTAATGCTTATTTCATTAACATTTGATACTGCCGAATTAACCTGATCTGCGCCTATTGCCATTTCGTTCATACCCGATGTAATCTCCTGGGTTACTTTTTCAAGGTTATTGCTTTCCTTGATAATTTCGATAGAGCCTTCCAGCATTTCCGCAGAGCCGTTTTTAACCTGAAGAGAAATTCCGTTGACATTATTCATGCCTTCCAAAAGATGTTTAGATCCTTCTCCCTGTTCTTCCATTGCAATTCTTATCGAATCAATTTGTTCTGTGACTATGTTTACATTTGAATCGATTGCTTCAAACTTGTTTAAAACATTTTTTGTAGAGTTTGTAATCTTGTCGATTGATTCTTTGATCTTTTTTAGTACAACGCCGATTGTCTTTGACTGTTCGCTGGAACTTTCGGCAAGTTTTCTGATTTCTTCTGCGACTACGGCAAAACCTTTTCCCGCCTCTCCCGCGTGAGCCGCTTCAATTGCCGCATTCATGGAAAGAAGATTTGTCTGGCTGGAAATATTTTCCATTACAGAGTTAATTTCCAAAAGCCCTTCTGATTCTCGTTCAATTTCCTGAATGTCAGTTGCTACTTCCTGTAAACCGTTTCTGCCGTTTTTTGACGCATCCTTTAAACTTTTTACATTGGATGAGTTTTTAATTAATGTTTCGGTTACAGAATTAATATTTGCTACCATTTCTTCGATTGATGCAGAAGCCTGGGATATATGTGAACTTTGATCTTCTACATGTTCATTTAGAGTGTGTATATTTCCCGTTACCTGTTCCATTGTGGCATGAGTTTCACTTACACTTGCACTCTGGTTTATAACACGCCCTTTAATGCTTTGAATATTCGCAGTAATTTCATTCATGGCTGATGCTGTTTCCGTCATATTGCTCGATAATGTATTTCCAATATCAGATAACTCAATAGTTTCACTTTTTATTTTAATTACCAGGTTTTTGATTTTTTCGATAGTCATATTAAAATAATGTGAAAGATCACCTATTTCATCTTTTGAGTTTATGTTAATATTCCGTGTTAAATCTCCTTCGCCTTCGGATATATCTTTTAAAGTTTCTGTTACTTTTAAAATCGGTCTGCTAAGAGAGCGGGAAAGGAATATCGCGGCAAAGAAAATAAATATCAATGCTGTAAATGTTATAATAATTATCATCCAAAGCATTTGATTAACGCCTTCCATAATGGTTTTTAAAGGAACCGCTATCGCATAACTCCATGTATCATCATATTGTCCTATATTAATCGGAGATACATAAATACTGTAATCCGCTCCTACATCCGAGATATAATTTGTAAAGTAAAAAAGATTACCGTTTGAAACAGCATTTATAAATTCGTTAAAATAATTTCCTGCCATATCTCTTTCAGTTTCTTTCATGCTTTTGCCGACTCTTTCATGATCAAAATGAGCAACTACAGTGCCTTCTTTGCTGAATATTGCGGTAAAACCGCTGCCGAAAGGAATGTGACCGTCTGACAATGTTTGAATTGAATCTACATTAATATCAATACCTACAACACCAAGAACTTTATTCCTGTCTTTTGTTGAAAGTATCGGAGTTGCTATTGAAGTATTTAGCATTAATGTTCCGTTAACATCATCAAAATAAGGATCCAATAACGTTGTACGCTTTTTTTCTTTTGGAATTCTATAATAACTTCCTTCTACAGGATCTAAAAATTCTTTTTCCGGTAATGAATACATCATTATATCGCCGTCTTCACGATGCCAGTATGGAGTAAAACGTCCAAACTCAGTCGATCCCGGAACGCCGATAAACTGACTGTCATCACCTTCTAAAACATCAGGCTCCCATATAACCCAAATTCCTGTAATGTCGGCATACTTTTCAATTTCGGATTTTATAATGGAATTAATTAAAGGCCGCCTGTTAAGGACTGCAATATTTTCGTATGCTTCCATAAAACTTGCAAGAGTTTCTGCGGTAAACCAGTATGAAGAAAGAAAACTTCTTACTTCTCCGCCGTAATCCTGTGCGGTTGTAATTGCCTTGTCGTGTGCTAAAGAAATGATGTCGCCTCTTGCCTGTAAAAGAAGCGCTACACCAACCGTACCCGTGCTTATTAAGCTTAATATAACCATAAACAATGTTAATTTAAAACTGATTTTCATATATTTGTCCTCTTGATAATAATATAAAAAGTTACGCTGCAATTGACAAGTTTTTATTTGCAATATATAACACATAACAGGATAATATTTTAATTTTTATTAGTATAATATTAACTAAAAATTTGTATTTTTAATATTTGTGATAAAGTAAACAGGTTATTAAATTTTGTTAAATATTTTAAAAATATGTTGACATTTTTTTTTGATATTGTTATAGTAAAGTTACCGAACGGTCGTTAACCCAAAGGGTTTATGATAAGTTTAAGGGAATTTTTAGAATAAGGCGTAAAAAATTGACAAAAATAGAGGTAATTGATACTGCTTTCAAGGTTTGGGGGCGTAATTTTTACAGAAAAACCAGTCTTTCTCAGCTTGCGCTCGAATTGGGGGTAAGTAAACCGGCTTTATACCGCCATTTTGAGAATAAACAAGCGCTTTTGGAAGCCATGACAGAGCGGTTTTTAGACGATTTTGCCTGTTCTATTAAGCCGGATTTTGAAAACGCCCTAAAAAATAAAGACGCCGATGAAGGTATTTCTACCATATTGAGGAGTTTAACAGGCTTTTTTGCAAAGAATGTTTACGCTCTTATTTTCTCTTTAATAAATATATACGAGCGAAAATTAAGCGGCAAAGATATTTCAGAGAGGTTAAAAACAAGAGGCGCGGATTTGGCGGGTTTTAATCTAGTAATAGACAAAAAATATGAAAGCGATCCTTCACTTGTGCGGCTGATTTTTGCCACCCTTACATTTTTCATGTCTTCTTTCCATAAAATGTGCAATTCAATGGAAGATCCGCTTTCACTTTCAGATGAAGATGTAAAAAGTATTACATCAAAAATATGCAATATTTCCAAACATGGACTTGGTTATTCACCTGAAAAATCATCGATTGATTTTGATGAACTGGAAAATAAAATTTACGCAAAACCTCTGGATACAGAACTTGATCCGTTTTTTAAAGCGGTTGCGCAGGCTGTCGCAGAGGCAGGTCCATGGGATGTTTCCATGGACATGGTTGCAAAAAGGCTCGGGCTTTCCAAAAGCAGTTTGTACGGGCATTTTAAAAACAGGAAGGACATGCTTCGCCGTCTTTTTGTAACCGAGTTTAAAAAGATTATCGAGTTTGCAAGACAGGGAATTAATCTTTCAGCTAACACCGCCGAGCAGCTATACCTCGGGATTTTTTCGATTTCGGTTTATTTAAGGTCGCGCCCTGAAATTCTTGTAGCCATGGACTGGATACGCACAAGAAAACTTGATTTTGGCAAACCAGATAAAAACCTTGAAATCTACAGGCTTTTTGAAGATGTAAATATTGAACCGTTAAAAAAAGCGACAGAAGATGAAAAGCAGCAAATGTCCCACTGGATTTTATTTTTATTGATAAACATTTTAATACGTCAGATTGAAACCAATCCGGAAGAAAAAACAGATGAAAAATCCGTTATGCAAAATAACAATATACGGTTTTTATATATATTTTTAACACAGGGGCTTGGAGGATTTGTAAGATGAATAATTTTTTAAAATTGTGTTTTAGTACTTTAATGATTGTATTTATGTGTCTGAATTTATCGGCGCAGCAGACATCAGCTTCTATAACATTGACTGCCGATGAAGCTGTAAATTTGGCAATTCAAAACAATCTTAGTCTTGAATCTGCTCGTATAAATCTGGCTACAAGAAGAAGAGCTGCCGATTTGTCGTGGAATCAATTTATTCCCAATGTTACTGTTGCAGGGGTTTTAAATAGAGATAATCAGGCAAGTGACCCAACTCGTGTTACGATGCCTTTCCCAACTGGAGCTGGAACGCCATTTGATTTATATGGTATTCCAGGAACATTTTATACTCCAGGTCAATTGGGTTTTTTTATAAGTGATCCTATTGATATATCCCAATGGCGCATTATCGGAAACCTTCAAGCATCTGTTACAATCAGTATGGCTATGTTCGAAAACATGAAACGCCTGCGCCTTGATTATCAAAGCGGTGTTTTAAGTTATGAAAGAGCAAAAGCGCAGTTGGAACGGGATGTAAGAAAAGCGTATCATAATCTGCTTATGTTAAACGAAAACATCGAACTGCTGCGCGGAAGTTTTGCCAATGTCGAACGTCAAGTGCAAATGGCGCAGGCAAATTACAATGCAGGTCTTGCTCCCGAATTAACTTTATTACAGGCTCGTGTCGCAAGAGAAAATATGCGCCCTCTTATTGAACAGGCGGAAAACGGTTTAAAACTTTTAATGGCGCAGTTTGCTTTTTTTATGGGTATGAATTATGACATGCAATTTCAGCTTGTTCCTGTTACACAGGGAATTGATTTTATTTCGCTTGATGTAGCCGACATGATATCAAGAGCCGCTTCTGTAAGACCTGACATTCTGGAATTGCGCCAGACAATTTTAATGCTGGAAAGTGCAAGGCAGATACAGGTTTATTCGCTTTATCCAAGTTTAACTTTAAGCTGGAGCATGAACCAGATTTTTACAAGGGATCCATGGAAAGATTCATGGTTTAAAAGTGAGCATTGGACAGACAGAGGTTCTTTTTCTCTTACACTTGGATTGCGATTACACAGTTTCCTTCCGTTCAGTACAGATTCTCAGGCAATCAGAAATATCGAAGATCAAATAACAACAGCTAATATTGGTCTAGCTCAATTGGTTCGCGGAACAGAAATTGAAGTATACAATATTGTTTTAACGCTGGAAAGAACGCGCACCAATGCAAATGCGCTGGCTCAAACAGTATCGTTAGCTGAACAGGCATATCGCCTGACAGAACAGGCTTACAGGGCAGGTTTACAAGATTATTTCCAGGTACAAAATGCCGAACAATCTTTAAGACAAGCCCGCGTTCAATTACTTGAACAGCAGTTTACATATCTTAACGGTCTTATCGACCTTGAATATTCAATCGGCGTACCCTTTGGGACACTAAGCAAATAAGGAGAAAAAAATGAAAAATGAATCAAAAAAGACCTCTCGCAAAGGCGCAGAGGCGCAGAGGACACGGAGAATTTTTAAGTGTTTTATTTATATAACTTTTATATTAATTTTGATTTCAAGTTGTAACCGTAATGACAGAGGCGGATTAGCAGTTTCTGATGTTCCCGTTTTTGCGGTTAATACCATATTGGCAGTAGAAGGGCAAATACAGGATTACATAACTTTTTCCGGCGACATTATCGCAGGTTCTACAGTAGACGTTCATTCTGATGCGGCAGGAAGAGTATCGGAACTTTATGTTTCAGTCGGAAGAAGAGTAAACAGGGGAGATGCCATAGCTGCAGTTGATCCTTCAAGACCCGGTATGAATTTCAGGCACAGTATAGCAACAGCGCCGATAAGCGGAACAATTGTAATGATGCCCGCTCAAGTTGGTATGATGGTAACACAGGCTGTTCCGCTTGCAAGAATTGCAGGCGGCGGAGGGCTCGAGATCAGATTACATGTAGCAGAAAGATTTATTTCCAGAATGGCAATGAATCAATCATGCGAAATTACTTTAGACGCATGGCCCGGAGAAATATTTTACGGAAGTGTAAGCGAAGTATCGCCGACAGTTGAGCTTGCATCACGTACAATGGAAGTGCGTGTTAATGTAAGAGATGTTGATTCAAAATTAAAACCCGGTATGTTTGCAAAGGTGCGTGTTATTACCGAGCGTAAGGACAATATCGTAAAAATTCCGTCTTCTGCCGTAATAAACAGATTCGGCGAGCAGTATGTATATGTTATTGATAAAGACCCCGATGATCCTGAAATAACAATCGTAAAAAAAAGAATTGTTACACCTGGTATTCAAATAGACGGTGTTGCAGAAATATTAAGCGGACTTTCACCTAACGAAGAAATTGTTGTAAGAGGCCAGACATTACTAGACGACGGCTCGAGAGTGAATATTATTGAGCGTGTAACGCCTTTAAGCTCTAATTAAATGAAACGGAGAAATATATGAGTATGGTTAAAACAGTCGTTTCAAGACCGACAACAATTTTTATTATATTTTTACTTTTAATCGGATTGGGTATATTTGCAATGTTTAATCTGCCAATCGATTTATACCCGGAAATTGATATGCCTATTTTGGCAGTTTACACTTCTTATACGGGAGCAGGTCCTGAAGAAGTAGAAAGGTCTGTTACGCGTATTCTGGAAGCAACCCTTTCCAGTGTATCCGGGCTTGAAAATATAACGTCATTATCCAGTAAGGGATTAAGCCTTATGATAATGGAGTTTGGTTTTGGAACTGATATATCAGAAGCGTCAAACTCCATTCGTGATTATCTTGATCGAATCAGAAATTATTTTCCAAGCGGAGTACAAGCGCCGATTATTTTTAAAGCTGACCCGTCTATGATTCCGATTATGGATTTGATGATTACATCGGACAGGCGCACATCGGAAGAGTTACGTGAAATTGCAGAAGATACGATTGTTCCGCGTATTGAACAGACACCCGGTATTTCTACGGCTTCAGTAAACGGAGGAAGGACAAAAATAATCCGTGTAGAAATTCCTCAAAGCCGTCTTGAAGCCTACGGTTTAACAATAACCCAGATACAGCAGATGATTGCCGCTCAAAATATTCAAACAGCAGCAGGAACAATTATAGACGGCGGAATGTCTTATCTTTTAACAACAATGGGTGAATATACTTCACTGGAAGAAATCAGAAATACTGTAGTCACCTACAGGGGCGGAGGTTTCGACGGCAGAAATGTTGAAATGCCGCGCCAGATATATTTACGAGACCTTGCCGATGTATACGAAGGATACCGCGATGAAAGCAGCGTTGTTTTTGTTAACGGTCAGTCGGCTGTAACGCTTTCTGTGCAGAAGCAAAGCGGAAAAAATTCTGTACAGACAGCAAAAGAATTACGTGCAAGAGTAGACAGGATGAAGCGGGAGCTTCCTGCGGATATTGTAGTAACAGAACTTTTTAACAGTACCGATATTATAGAAAATTCTTTAAATCAGGTAACATCAACAGCATTTATGGGAGCTTTCCTTGCAATATTTACTCTTTTCCTTTTCCTGCGTTCCGCAAAACCGACATTAATTATCGGTATAAGTATTCCGGTATCTGTAATTGTTACAATGTTATTAATGTATTTTACAGGTCTTACCCTCAACCTTATGACAATGGCAGGGTTAGTGCTTGGAATAGGAATGTTGATCGATAACTCGATTGTTATTCTTGAAAATATTTATCAATACCGTGAAAAGGGAGCGAAATTAAAAACAGCGTCTGTACTTGGAACTTCTGAAATGGTTGTAGCAATTACAGCCTCTACACTTACTACGATTTGTGTTTTTGCTCCTATGGTTATGTTCCAGGGGCTTTTGGAAATGGCAGGCGAATTATTTTCCGGACTTGCTTTTACTGTTGTAATTTCACTTGGTATATCGTTATTTACGGCAATATTTTTGGTTCCTGTTTTATGCAGCCATTATCTGCCGATCGTTACGCGAAAACAGCTGCCGTTAAAAGGCAAATTAGCTGAGATCGACAGCAAGTTTGACAGGTTTTTTATCTGGCTGGATAATAAATATAAAAACGCTGTAAAAAAAGTTTTAAACCGCAAACTTGCGGTTATTGGTGTTCTGACTGTATTGCTTGCGATAAGCATTTTTTTAATTCCTGTAATCGGCTGGGAGTTTATGCCGCAGCAGGAAAGAGACAATGTAAACATAACGGCAACACTTCCTATGGGAACGCCTTTATTTGAAACTGAAGCAGTATTAAGACAGCTTCAATTAATTGTAGAAAGAGAAATAAAAGGTTACGAAAGTATTACTCTGCGTGCAGGCGGCGGAGGGCTTATGAGCCTTGGAGCGACTAACAGTCATTCTGGATCTCTTAGAATCAGCCTTCCGGAATATTCAGACAGAGTTGAAAGCGCGAATGAAATACGCGATATTCTGGAACCCTATCTTAACCAATTCCCTGGAGTAATATTTTCTTTCGGCGGCGGAATGGATATGGGCATGATGGGCGGAAGCGCTGTAGATATTATTTTACGCACTGATAACCTTGTTAAAGGTAAAGCTATGGGAGAAAGAATTGCGGCTTTATTAAAAGAAAGACTTTCAGATTATGTAACAGAGCCTCAGGTAGATTTAAGAGACGGGCTTCCTCAGTATGAAATTGTTTTGGATCGAGAAAAAATGTATGCTTTGGGTCTTAATACTTTTACTGTCGGCAATGAAATAAGAGCGGCGGTAGACGGAGTAACTGCGACAAGATTTAAAACAGGCGGAAAAGATTACGATGTAATATTAATTCTTGCAGAAGCAGATCGAAGCACATTACCTGCGCTTGATAATATTTTTGTTAACAGCCAAATGGCAGGAAGAGTTCCGCTTTCCAGCTTTGTACATTATCAGGAAGGAACAGGACCTTTAACAATCACACGCGAAAATCAAAGCCGTGTTATTCACGTAACAGCAAGAGCAAGACCGGGTGTAAAAACAAATCATTTACAGGATTATGTCGAAAATTTAATAAAATCTGAAATACCTGTTGAAGATGATGTAATTATCGAATACGGCGGCTCTAACGCTCAAATGATGAGAATTATGCAGCGTTTTATTTTAATTTGTATTGTTGCAATTTTGCTTGTATTCGGCATTATGGCGAGTTTATTTGAATCGTTCCGCTCTCCTTTCATAATTATTTTTACAATTCCGTTATCTGTAATTGGAATTGTTGCCATATATCTTATAACAAATACAATTTTTAATGTGTTAACTGCTGTAGGTCTTTTAGTATTGATAGGTATCATTACAAATAACGGTATCATCCTTGTTGATTATACAAACCTTCTTCGAAAGAGAGGTTATATGTTAAATGACGCTATCATCGAAGCTGCCCGCAGCCGCCTTCGCCCGATCTTAATGACAACTGTTACAACAGTACTTGGGCTTGTACCAATGGCATTTTTCCCCGGCGAAGGAACAGAGCTTGTAGCGCCTATCGGAAAAACAGTTCTTGGCGGGCTTTCGTTCGGTACATTAATGACATTGTTTTTAATGCCTGTTATGTATGCTGTTATACACAAGAACTCTGACAAACGTGCTTTAAAAGCGCAGGAAAAACGCGACAGAATTGCAGCCGGCGAAGGAAGATCAAAAAGTAAAATGACAATCATAATGGAGGAAAATGTATGATCCGTGTTGAAATAATCGCAAATCGTTCTGTAGAAGAAAATATCCATGAAGCTCTTGCAAAAGAGCAGGTAGGCAAGCACTACACAAAAATTCCAAATGTGTTGGGGGTCGGCGCGTGCGGTCCGCGTATGGGAGACGCTGTTTGGCCAGAAGAAAACTTTGCGTTAATCATCTGGTGCGAAAAGGATGAAGCCAGAGGTATTCAAGATGCAATTGCAAAAACAAAGGAAAAATTCCCCGGAGAGGGAATAAAACTTTTTGGGGTTTAATTAATTTCATTATCCATCTTGGCTTGCAGATTATTTTGAATGTACTTGCGTATTTTTACACGTACTTCAGGATCAATCCGTTGTGTAAATAAAAACACATACGCCAGTTGTCCCATGTCTTGACGCGAGCCGAATACTACAGCGTCAACTTTTATAAGCAGGGATTGCAGCCTGATTTGTATATCTTTGTAGAGTTGATTTTTTCTAAGACCGGGGTCGTGTTCAAAAATACATGAAAGACCTACGACACTTATATCTCTTACACTGCTATTAATAAACTCGCCGTTAAAAGGCATATTCATGGATGTGTTGGATTCTCGTTCGGCTGTTGCTCTAAGATACTTGCGTCTTCCCTTTGCATTTAATACGACAAGTATTTCGAGAATATTTTCTATGGATTTGCTCATATCAACCTTTAAAGAGAAAAATCCGCATGAAACTTTTAATTTATTTATATATTTTATTTTTAAATCTTCATTGTTACTGGCGGAGAAAACTCCAAGTTTGACATTCGGGTAGGATTTGGAAATATTTAAAATCCATTTTTCCCATTCTGCTTCCGGCATTTTATCATCGATATTAATATAAATAATCGAATCAGGGTAATTTTTTAAAGCACGTAAAAGACGGGTATGATCTTTTGCAATGTATGCTTCATATTCCTGTTGAATTAGTTCTGTAATAACTTGATTTTGTATAGGCGCTGTGGGGTAAAGAAAAAAAATTTTTTTTCCGCTTATCGAAAGCTGTGTATTGTTTTCATTTTCGTTACTCATATTCTTTTATCTGACTTGAATCAGCTCCATTTCAAAAATTAAAAAACTGTTGGCAGGAATTACTCCGCCGACTGCCTGATTGCCGTATGCAAGTTCGGGCGGAATAATTACAAGACGTTTTTCGCCGACTCTCATATCCATAAGCATTTCATCCCATCCTTCAATTACCCTGCCTGTTCCAACCTGAAACTCAAGCGGTTCTCCTCTTAAAATTGAATCGTCAAAAACCGTGCCGTTAAGCAATCTTCCGGTGTAATGAACGCTCACTGTTCTGCCGCGGGCAGGTCTTCCGCCGGTTCCTTCTTTTTGAACGATAAAACGGATACCTGAAGCTGTCTGCTGTGTATTTGGAAAATCGGCGTTTATTTTATTTATATCAGATTGACGCTGGGTTGAAGCACCTCTTTCATTTGCAGAGTTTATCTGCCGAAGTAATCTGTCAAAATTTTCCTGATCTGCTCTGAAAGCGTTGGCTTCAGTACCATTGCGGATTATTGTAACAGATTGAATTCTGTCTCCTTGTCTTGTTGTGTTTACGATATTCTGACCTTGAACAACAAAACCAAAAACGGTATGACGTCCGTCTAAATGCGGTGTAGGAGTTATAGTTATAAAAAATTGACTGCCGTTTGTTCCCGGTCCTGCGTTTGCCATACTTAAAACGCCAGGTCTGTCATGTCTTAGTGCAGGGTCTATTTCATCGGGAAAACTATAACCCGGTCCGCCTCTGCCGTTTCCGGAAGGACAGCCTCCCTGGATCATAAAATCATGCTCATCTCCGTTACCTCTGGATATGACGCGGTGAAAAGTTAAACCATCGTAAAAACGCCTACCCCTGTGATTATCCAATCTGCCTTCTGCAAGGGCTATAAAGTTACAAACCGTAAGAGGAGTACGCTGATATTCAAGACGTACGACTATATCTCCGCGGTTGGTTGTAATTCTTGCGAAAATTCCATCACCCAAACTCTGGGCATCAACTGTTTCTGTAACGCTCAAAATTAACATCACTCCTATAAAAATAAATATTGATAATTTTAAATTTTTCATAAGAATATTATAACAAATATGAAATAAATATACAACATCTCAAATTTTAAATTATTTTGCTTTTTATCTCGCAGAGACGCAGAGGCGCAGAGTCCTGGAACGAAAACTTTGCGTTCTTTGCGATCTTCGCGTCTTTGCGTGAAAATTATTATTATAATTTTTATTCAACAGTAAAAGTAATTGTTTGCTCTTCGTATCCATTCTGGACATGTAAAATATTAACTCCCATTTCAAACGGCAGAAAAAATGTAAAAGGTCTGCTTACGCTGAATGATGTATTATTATGCGTTACGTGCAATATACTGCCGTCTCCGCCTATAACTTCTACCGGTATTTCATTTATACCGATTCCTCTATTTGATAAATATACAAAACCGCTTCTTGGATTAATTATCTCTAAAGGACGTGAACTGTAATCGACAGAGCCCTGTCTTAATGACGCTGTAAACCACGATTGGTATTCAGCCGGGTATATTGTTTCGATTCTTCCGTTTATTATCTGATGCCATGTGCAGACTCTTCTGGTTTCATCCGGATGAATATATTCATTTATTATAGAGATGCAGGCATGAGAAGGGTCCATTCCCGATACTGCGCAAATTTGCCTGACGCGCCAATCCTGAGGTACAGGAAAATCGTCGGCATGACTGTGAGCTCTGTGTAAAATATTCAATGTATCACGAACAATTGCGGCAGGAATGGAACTTCCGGTTCTGTCCAGAACAGTTTCTCCTGTAAAATTTCCCATCCATACTCCGGCTGAATATTTCATTGTAGCGCCTAAGGCAACGATATTTTGATATTGATTTGCAGTACCAGTTTTAAAAATTGCTGGAAATGCTGTTCTGAAATTTCTTCCGGAGCCAAATGCTAATACCCTTGCGCTTGAGTCAGATAAAAGCGAACATATTAAACGGGCGGTATCCGCAGAATAAACTCTATAACTTTCTGTATGGTTGCTATTGTCCGTCATCTGCCATGTTAACGGTATATAAATTCCATCGCGCGGGAAAACGCTGAACGCTCTTACCAGTTCCAAAAGACTGACGGGAGAATTTCCCAAAGCCAAACCTAATCCCGCATCGTGCGCTGAATGTTCGACAGAATCAAATCCAAGCGAAAGAAGATGCTGTGTATAGTTGCGCACGCCGAGTCTGTAAAGCAGATATACAGCCGGAATGTTCAAACTGGATGCAAGTGAAGCTCTAAATAATACAGGACCATTAAACCGGTTATTAAAATTCTGCGGAAAATAAACTTCAATTTCACCGAAAGTCATGGGAACATCCGCAATAACATCAGACGGGAAAAATCCTTTTTCCAAAGCCATTGCGTATAAAAATGGTTTCATACTGCTGCCGGGTTGGTTTAGTGCAAGTACTCCGTCAATTTGACCAGCATCGTATTCATTAAAAAAATCGGCGCTTCCTACCCATGCTAAAATCTCCCCTGTTTCATTATCTATTACAATGGCTGAACCATTTGTCACCCTTGATGAATAAAATAAATTAATATTACCTGCGATTGTATTTTCAAGATAACGCTGAAGAGCCAAATCAATTGAAAGAAACATTTCATTTATTTGGCTGCCTGAAGATAAAACTTGAGAGTTTATTAAACGGATAAGATGAGGAAGTTCAAACGGGTACTGAAAACGGCGTGCAGATTCCAGTGCAAATTCAAAATCTCTTTCGTCGATTTGTATAAATAATGGCCATTTCTTAGACATTATTTTGTTATCTGCAAATTTGGTTTGTAAAAAAGAAGCGGCAATAAGGCAGTTTTGCGGGTTATCAAGCGGACTATAAAAAGAAGGCCTTCTTGGAACTACCGCAAGACAAAAAAGCTGCGCTCCGGAAAGCATCGAAATTTCGCTAGAAAAAAAAGTTCTTGCGGCAGATGTAACCCCTTCTGTGTTAAAACCAAAAGGAAGAGAGTTTAAATACATTTCCAGAATTTCATCTTTTGAAAATCTTGTTTCAAGGCGCAGAGCGTTAAACATTTCCGCTATTTTTTGCCCTGCTCCCTGGCGGCGGTTTGAATGCGGATTATTAGAAATAATTCTTGCAAGCTGCATTGTAATGGTAGAAGCGCCGCTTACTCTTCTGCCGCCTGTTATATTTTGCTGCAGCGCACGCAATAGAGCAAGGCTATCAATACCTGGATGGCTGTAAAATCGTTTATCCTCTGCAATTATAAAAACATCTTTTACCTGCTGCGGTATTTCATCATGCCTTTCTCTGCGCAAGCCCCTGTTCATTGAATGCCCTTCATCAACAGGTGTTATTTGCAATAACATTCCGTAGCGATCATAGTAACGGACACTGTATGGTCTTTGCTGGAATTGTTTTAAATCACTGTACGGCGAAAACCTTAACACAAGCCAAAACAACGCAGAGATACACAATGTTATACAAAGAATCTTAATTATATAAATATAATTAAAATCTCCTTTGCGCCTTTGCGCCTTTGCGAGAAGTCTTTTTAAAAAAATCTCCTTACTCAATTGTATACAACAACCCCTGGCTTCGTCCGAAAATTTCCGGTTCGTACATACACTCAGCCTGAACCGGCGGAGTGGGGTAGACACCTCTTCTTGCTGTTCTGAAAAGGAAACTTACAGTAGTCTCTCCCCTATAAAAACGATCCCAGAAATATTGAATTTCATTGTCGTAAATTGCCTGATGACTCAGCCATGACCTATTGCGCCATGTATTATTATTGTTATTATTGTCAGTACCGCTTGTTCCGCCTGCATCATCGTAGGTAGCGGTAGTAACAAATGCGGTGTCCAGTATTTCCGCTCCTGACGGAATTGGCACACGCAATGCAAGATAGGTGCGATCCCTTGTTGAAGAAACTCTTACTCTTGCGCGGTATGTCTTTCCGCTTTGCAATGCAGTACCTCTGATTTCCGCTCCTGTACTTACATCGAAGATGCTAAGGAATACTCCAATTCCTTCGTCACGGAAAGACTGAAGCTCCGATGGTATCGCATAACGCAAAGAAGCCGTGTAATACAGGTTTCCCCTGCCGCTTCTTGTAAAATTAAGCTGCTGCATACGATCTCTTACAATTCCGGATAAAGCGGCGCTTGTAAAATCAAATGAACCTGTAACAGGTTTTGCGCCAAGACCCCTAAATGACCCTTGCAGCAGTTGTGTTGAACCAAGAGATACTGTTCCCCTGACATCAATATTTGTAAGATCTTCTGCTCTTATTAAAGCGTCTACAGCAGATAAAACCCGGACTGTTACTGCCGTACTTTGCCAGTATCCCATATTCTTGTTGGAGCGCTGGATTTCAAGCAGTGTATATAAAAGCCGTGTGTTAATATCATCACCCGGGAATTGATGCGCAAAAAATTGCAGTGTAAGAGCGAGTTGTTCTGTATTACCGCCGTAGTAACTGAAACGGTTTCTGCTTAAAGGATCGGTTAAATCAACACCCCTTGTGGTCAGACGTATTAAGTTTCTAAGACGCTGTGCTGTATTTGCAGCATCAGCAGTGCGTCCAAGCTCGCGGTATGTCATTCCAACGAATGCCAGTACAGACGGATCAACATTATCGCGGGTTAGAATTTCAGCTAACCTTGACGGATCAACCCTTTCGCCTAACAGAGCAAATACATACAGCATGTATGACTGTAAATATGACTGATAAACATAATCAGAAGAATTGCTGCGTCTTCCCTGCAATGTTTGATACTCGCGGTTTAAATATGCAACAAGAGCTGTAGTGTTAAGCGAAGACGGAATATTTAAATTTTTAGCTTTTGCGATTGCAATAATGTGTGCAATTCTAAGGCTTACATAAAAATCGGAAACAGTGCCGGACGGCCAATACGGAAATCCGCCGTTAGACATCTGTATTTGTGCCCATGATCTTAGTTCATTTTCCACAACACGATGCGGATTAGAAATTTCGGATTTAATGCTTAGAGCATCCAGGTATTCACCGAATACTACAAGAGGCATTACTACAGAGCTTCTTTGTTCGAGGCATCCGTAAGGGTAGCGGAATAAATAACTAATTGCACTATCCAATAAACTAAGCCTTGTAGCGTCCAGTGTTAAAGTCAGGCTTCCGGCATTATTATCTGCAAATGAAGGTATAACTAAACCCTCGCTTGCAGAATTTGCAGAAATTGTACCGGTTGTAGTTACTGTTTCCATTACAAGCGGTTTTTCAATTATCATTTCACGGACAAGCCTTTCGTTTAAAATTGAAGAATTTATTGTAAAGTTTAATGTAACATTTCCCTGTCTGACAGCAGCGACATCAAAGTAAACAACAGCATTTTCACCGCTTCTTACCGTTACGCGCCGTTCTGCCGTACCATCAACGAAAGCGTGTCCTGCAGCCTTTGTCAAACCGGTTGACGCATCATTGGGCAAAGGATTTCCAATGTCAAGTTTTACAATGATGGTATGAGATTGAGAATCCAGGTTAGTTATTAATACACCCGCTTCAGCTGTGTCTCTCTCTCGCAGGCGGCGCGGGACAAGTTCTCGTACATTTATTCTGTTTTGTGCCGCAATTTCACTTTCTTTTAATGCAAATAAATCACCGCGTACTCCAAAAACTGTTACACGGTATGTAGTTAAATTGTCAGGCAGTTTAAATTTATATGTTACTTTGCCGCTAGCATCTGTTATAAGCATTGGTTCGAATACTGCCGTTGGATTAAAATCGCTTCGCTCTTCGATCTTGCTGTCATCTGAATCTCCTCCCTGGCGATCCATAACAGCATAAGTTACAGGGTCCATCAGCATAGCTCTTGAATCTCCGCCTGCAGCAAATAACGGGAATTGATAATTTGAATAAAAATGATTGATAGGATCAGGTACACGGTAGTTGATTAAATCCAGTACGCCCCTGTCTACTGCCATAAGGCTTAATTCTGCATTAGGCAAAGGAACTCCGTCTCTGGTTGCCGTTAATGTCATTGTAACTTCTTCACCAGGGCGGTATGTTCTTTTGTCGGTTTGAATATTTACGGAAAATGCTTTTGTACGCGGGTTTATATTAATACGTGTTACGCCGTAATAACCCTTTGGTTTATCAAGGTCAGGGTTTCCGTATTCATGCGTTGGAGGACCGGAACGTACAGAATAAGAAGAAACCGAAACATAAACAACCGGTACATAGTTACGTGCAATTGGTATATCGATTACTGTAACAGATTCTGTAAGGTGGCGCACTTCTTCCGAATAAATACCGTCTCTTTCAATGGTTATAAGGTAATAACCGGAAGCAAGCGGGCTTTGCAGCATTATTTTTGCAGTATCACCCGGTTCATACATATCCTGATCAGGTACAAGGCGGACTTCTTCGGCGCTGCTCATATTCCAATAGCCGCCCGAACCTGTAACATAAAAACTCATTTCTGTAAGAGCTGTTCTGCCTTCCCTGTCTTTTGATGTTACGCGCAATATATGAAATCCTGCGGCAGACGGTCTTACTCTGATTGTTCCGCCGTTATTTTGAATATTAATTGTTTGAACACTGTCAACAACCTGATGACGTGTATATTCGTCGTGAATAAATCCGCTTACGCCCTTTGCTGAACACGCCGCCATTCTTCACGGATTAGTTCAACTTTTAATTGTCTTGCTCCTTCGCCTGTTTGAAGAAAAAGACTGTTATCTGCTGTTCGCTGTCCTGATGTATTAACAGTTATATAGTTACAGTTAAATTCCTGACCTGCGCGGACAAATCCTGAAACACTGCGATTAAGCCCGATGTAAAAACTTGAAGGATGCGCCATAACGGATCTGTAAGCGGTAACCATTTGATTGCCTATGTCTGTAACTCTGACCTCTGCCTGATAAATATACGGTGCTCCTGTTACTTTACTGCTTGTTGTGGTTCGTGTGGTAAGAGTCGCAGCTCCCTGTCCGCTTAAACTGCCGCTTTCACTGCTTATATAACGCTTGCTGTCCCATCCGCGCATAGGTCCGAATGTAAAACCCCTTGTTTCCACGCCCGAAGGCTGGAAAACGCCGGTTTCTTCAAACCACGCGCCTTCCCATGTCGCGCCTGAAAGACTGCCGCCGGCAAGATAACTTGCTCTTAAATTTAAATTTATATCGTCACCTAATATAATTGTTTCAGACGGAGCTGAGAGGGTTGCCTGAAACCTGAGTCTTTCAAAAAAAGCGATTGTTACGGGAATAGTTGCGACATTCTCGTCAATTTCAAACGTTCCTGATTTTCGCTTGTATACAAGCCTGTAGGAACCCGGCTGCAAGTCTTCCGGGATTTCAATCTTTCCAAAAAAACTTCCTGATTCGGTTGTTTCTCCTTCAAAGACTGTAATTCTCTGTGGTCTGTAAGAATTTTCTTCAAGAACAACTACATAGCTGCCCTGATAGAGTGTGTACATACCCAAAACTCTTGAACGATCTACACCGCGGAATGTTAATGTTTCTCCCGGTTTATATAAACCGCGATCGCAGAACATAAACGCATGGGGAATTATTTCTTCTGCTCGCTGGGGTAAACTTGTTCTTACACCCGATCTCCACATGTTATGTGAAGACGGACTGAATATAGCTTTGTCTCCGTCTTTTTCTGCAATTATATAAGGTGATCGCCACCAGCTTGAATCCTGTGTATTATCTCTTAATATTAATGGTTCTAAATTAATTACCGCAAGACCGTCATTGCCGGTTCTAGCTTCGCCGTAGTTTGCTATATTTAATGTTCTTGAACTTTCGACAACCGCATTTGGAAGCAACTTTACAGTTGCACCTTCTACAGGTCTTCCTGTTGATAAACTTGTAACAAATACAACAACTTTGTTAAAACCATAACGAACAGTCATTCCTAAATCTGTTACCTGAATATTGATAGCATTTTCCGATGTTCTGTTAGGACCTGGGCGGAATGTATTGTCGTTTTGCCTTTGACTGGTTAAAAGGTTTATATTTGATCGAAAACCTACAAACCCTTTGCCTTGTTCATTCAAAAACGGTTTAAGATCAATTACTTCAAAATTTCTTGTATTAAAAGGAGCCGGTTCCAAATTAAAAGAGGTTATGTTATTCCAGCTTCTCTGCTGATTTCTTGAAATAAACGGATTATTATCAACACCCAATTGATAAGAAGAGGCAGCCGCTATGTTTTGATATTCAAAAATAAAACGGGGCGGAAATTGAGCTTCCAGCATTACATTGTATCTGTATTCGGGGAAATTAAGCGAACCTACAGGAGGCGGCTCCGGAGGAACTACTATTTCGCATGTGTAAGCTGTGTTTAACCTTCTTCCGTAAATATCTTCAACGTTCGGTGAAACTGTTAATCTGAAACGATCTCCGTAATTAATCGGCAGATTAAATACACGCAGTATGTTTCCGAAAACCTCGATATTTTCACTGGTAACAGGCATAACAGGATCAGTTGTGATGGCGTTTCGTACAGTATTTTCGTTTAAGCCGTGGCTAAAAGTAATTTCGACAAGGTTGCCGTATCTTCCGTAACCTGCCATTCTGTTATGCGATCTTACAACAAAAGGAGAAGGTGTTCTAAAACTAAAAGTTTGATCCGCTTCGGTTCCCCTGGTTCCCCCTTGCGATCTTGCTCCTCTTTTTAAAACAACATTTACCTGCGTTGCAAAATTTATAGTGCCTTGAACATCAGCGATTATTTTATACTGATCAACTTGTCTTAATGTAAATCTTCTGTTTTCTGTACCTGCGTTTATTTCCAGATATTGATTCATATCGGCAGCACGCACAGGATAGTTAAAGATCAAACTAATCTGCCTTGCCGCTTCCGGCGGTACATTGTTATTGTCAAAACGGAAGTTTGTTCTTTCCCTGTATTCCTCGCCCGGTATTATGCTGCTGATCCTTAAAGTTTCGGTATGAAAATTAAAAACCCTGTCGCCTGTGATTCTGTTTCCGCCAAGCGACGTTGCGTTAGCTGCAATAGTGATTGTATAGGTCTGCTGTGCCTGGCAGGGCTCCTCCCCTTCAAAACTTAAAAAACTGGTTCCGTACCAGCGGAATGTTCCTTTAATGGCAGGAGTAATCGTAACAAGAGGCGAAGTTGAACTTTGCTCGCCAAGACTTGCAAGCGGGATCATCGGCTGTGAAAAAACTACATGTATGGAAGGACGTTGAATAGCGGAAGAATAATCTCCTCTTGGACCCCAATCGATCACTGTAAGAGGTTCGTTAATTCCCTGTAATTGCCCCTGAAGCCCCGCTTCCTGCGCGGCGCGGATTTCCTGAATCCTGGCAGCTTCTCTTGCCGGATCAAAATAAACAGTTTGGTAATCGGAAAGACGCCTAAGTCCGCCTCCTACTACTGTTCCCTGTCCCGAATTTGCTGTTGTGCCTGTCTGCGTCTGAGTTAAGGTTTCAAGTTCATTTATCGGTTCTGCTCTTAAAGGACGAAAATCTAAAGTAGTAGCGGTTTCCAATGCCGCATTATTAATTAATAATCTTACTGGATTAGTGGAATTTATCTGCGGAGAGCTGGCGTTTATAAAAGTGTATACACTGGCAGGCATTTCAGGTATTTCATTTATTTCATTCTTTTTGCATCCAAAATAAAATAATAAAATAAATAACGGTAAAAAAAAGGCTATTTTTTTCATAGTGCCCCCTATAATTGACAGTATATCAATTTTACAGTTACATTCAATATATGAGTGAATATTATATTAACGGCGGCGCTGCTTTAAACGGAACAATCAAAGTCAGCGGAAATAAAAATGCCGCTCTTCCCTGTATTGCTGCGGCGCTTTTAACTGATGAACCTGTAATTTTACGAAATATTCCCGAAATTGAAGATGTCCGTGTTATGCTTGATGTTTTTACAGCGCTTGGAGGCGAAGTTGAAACTTTGGGACCTAATGTGCGCAAGCTGTCTTTACGGGATATAAAATCATCTGAAATACCAAAAGAACAGGCAAAAAAAATAAGAGCGTCGATACTCTTTGCAGGTCCGCTTTTAGCCCGAACGGGTAAAGTAATTCTTCCTCCGCCAGGCGGTGATGTTATAGGAAGGAGAAGGCTCGATACCCACTTTCTGACGCTTACAGAGCTCGGTTCAAAGGTTAAAGTCAGTGACTCCTTTACATTTACAGCGAAAAATCTTATCGGCGCTGATATCTTTCTTGACGAAGCCTCCGTTACTGCGACAGAAAATGCAATTATGGCGGCAGTTTTAGCAAGCGGAAAAACAATTTTAACTAACGCTGCAAGCGAACCTCATGTTCAGGATTTATGCAGAATGCTGGTTTTAATGGGTGCTAAAATAGAAGGAATTGGCTCAAACATATTGACGATTGACGGAGTTGAAAAACTTTTCGGCTGCGATTTTGAAATTGGTCCCGATTTTATGGAAGTAGGCTCTTTTATAGGACTTGCTGCAGTTACAGGAGGCGATCTTCATATCGAAGGCGCGCGTCAGTCTGACATGCGCCCTGCGAAAATTGCCTTTGGCAAACTTGGCATTGTCTGGGCTCACGAAGGAAACATCATCCATGTGCCTAAAAACCAGAGCATGGAAGTTAACCACGACCTTGGCGGAATGATCCCAAAAATTGATGACGCACCCTGGCCTGGTTTCCCGCCAGACCTTTTAAGCATTGTAATTGTTGTTGCCACTCAAATAAAAGGAACAGTTTTAATTCACGAAAAAATGTACGAATCTCGCATGTTCTTTGTCGATAAACTTATCGGCATGGGAGCCAGAATCGTGTTATGCGATCCTCACCGCGCGGTTATTTCAGGTCCCGCAAAACTGCAGGGTTCCGAGCTTACAAGCCCCGATGTCCGCGCGGGAATGGCAATGCTTATTGCCACCATGTGCGCCGAAGGCAAAAGTGTTATACGCAATGTCTACCAGATAGAAAGGGGTTACGAACATTTGCCGGAAAGGCTTTCTTCGCTTGGAGCGAGTATTCAAAGGGTGGAGTAGGGAATAATGGACATTTTAACACTTGGCGCTTTTGCTGTACTTTTTTTATTGGTAATATTGATTCTTGTAAAATTGTACTCGGGTAAAAATGCTGATTTTACTCCGCAAATGCTAGATCTTAAAAATGAACTGCATGAACTTAAAACAAAACAAATGGAAAGCCAGCAGGCTTCGATTATTAATCAGCAAAAACTTTTAAATGATACCCAGAATAATCTTAACAATCAGCTTCAGCAGATGATGACCATTATGAATCAAAGCCTTAATAACGCGCAGAATAATATAACAAAACAGCTTACCAGCACCAATCAAATGTTCGGTGATATTCACAATCAGCTTGGTACATTGGGAAAAACTGTAAAAAATATGGAAGATATTGGTAAAAATATTTCTTCGCTTCAGGATATTTTACAGGCTCCAAAACTTAGGGGAAACCTCGGTGAATATTTACTGGAAGAATTATTAAAACAAATATTCCCAAGTGCAAATTACGAGATAAAATACAATTTTAAAAACGGGACTCAGGTTGATGCGGTTATTAAACTTGGCGGAAATATCGTATCTGTTGATTCTAAGTTTCCTCTGGAAAGTTTTCAAAGATTTGTAAACTCCGATAACGATGATGATAAAAAAATATTCAGAAAAGAATTTATTACAAGCGTAAAAAAACGCATTGATGAAATTGCGACAAAATATATTAACCCCGCAGAAGGAACTTTTGATTTTGCAATAATGTATATACCTGCGGAAAATGTTTTTTACGAAACAATCATTAACGATTCTTTTACAAGTAAAGACTTTGAGCTTTTAAACTATGCGATGGAAAAAAGAGTTATACCTGTTTCGCCTAACAGTTTTTACGCTTATCTTATAGCGATTATTTACGGATTAAGGGGATTAAAAATTGAACAGGAAGCAAAAACCATTTTAAAAGATATATCTTTGATACAGGATAAATTCGGAAAGTTTTTTACAGAATACAGCCTTGTCGGCAAACATCTTTCCAGCGCTGTAAACAAATACAATGATACAGAAAAAAGCGCCGAAAAACTCAATGAACAGGTAGGAAGGCTTACGGGGCAGAAAACAGAATTGATCGATTATCAGCAATAAATATTGATTGTCAGCAATAAATATTGAAGCTCAGCAATAAGGAGATTAACATGAAAAAGATTGTTTTTTTATTAATTTTTGTTTTTATTACTCATGTATTTACAATGTATGGTGAAGGTAATGTAAAATCATCAAACGAATTGCTTTTACAAATTTCAACTTTACCTGAAGCTAAATTAGGATATATACATAGTTTTAATTTTCCGTTTTTACAAGGCGCAAGTCCGCTTACACTTGATAATGGTATCGATCTTATATTTACCGGAGAAATTTCTCCAATTTCACTTAACGTAATAACAGAAGCTGTATGGACACCGATAGCGTTTTTTCAGTTATCAGCAGGAGGAAGAATCGGTTCAGGCTGGAATGTTGAACTTTTTGGAAATGAAATCTTCGGTATTGGATTAAATAAACCTGACAATGCCGGCAAAGCAGACGGCAGCGCTTTTGACGGTCTTTTATGGAAAATGCAGCTTGGCGGAGTATTTCAATTTGACTTAGCGGCTATTTTCCCCGGTGATTGGAACCATGTAGTAATGCGCAGTTACCATGAAATAAATTACAGAGGATATACAAAAGCAAAAAAAGGTGAATCATGGTTCTTTGAAGGAGACGAAGGCGAAAACATCAATGGTTTTAACTACTACGGTAATTTTTTAATAGGATACCAAATGCCGATTTTTCTTAATTTAGTTGGTTTTCTTGCAGAAATGGATCTGTATTTATATGATATTCCAAACCGCGGTAATTGGGGAGACGATCTTATCCGCTGGACTTTTTCCGGTATTTTTAGTTTTGAAATAACAGAACAATTCGGTGTTGCTTTGCTTGCACAATTCAGAACAAAAAGAAACTTTATTGAATCAAACTGGGAAAGTTTATATTACCGCGACAGGAATATAAACAGTTCAAATCCAAAGAGCCTTGAGTTTTACCGCATTGCTGCGGCATTAACATACAGATTTTAAAACTATAATGAAATCATAATAAATAAACTGTTAAACCAAACAGAAACAGTAGCAAAGAAATTACTGCCAAACTTTCCCATTAATATAAATGTTGCGATTGAACTTCCAAGACTCGATAAAAAGAAAACTAAAAGCGCTCTTGTTATCCTGTTACGATACCAGCCTTTTAAACTGGTAGTATCTTGTGTTATATCCTGTACGTCAGAAACACGGGGTTTACTTACCGCTACCTGGACAAGACCGGAAAGAATTCCAACTCCAATAAAAGGGGTAAGCGTTGTTAAAGGTGCACCAAGAAATGAAACAAGTATTGCAAGCGGATGAGCCAGAGCTATAATCGCGCCAATTGCAGCGAGAGAGCCATTCCATAAAATATAATCGCGTATCATTTCTAAACCTAAATCTTTTCCGGAAGTAATAAAACCAGCAGCTATAAGTGAAATTATTATAATAGGAATAATAAATTTTATAGATTTTGAAAATAAACTTGGCGGCGGTATTTTATCCAGTTCGCTTACATCAGGTGTTTCTTCGCCTGAAGCAAGTTTTTCTAAATGAGCAATCATTCCCGGTTTATGCCCTGCGCCTACTACGGCGGCAACCTTAACCGGCTTTTCATTATTGGCAGAAACTTCCAACGCCGATGTCCAAATCTTTGATGCAAGATAGCGATCTCTTTCGTCGATTAAAACTTCTTTTACACCCGGCAGATAATTTGCAAGTTCATTCATCATACCGTCTAGTTCGCTGCGGTTTTTTAAATTTTCTATTTCTTGTTCGTTTAATTTTTCGGTTGTAAAAGCACTTGCAATAAGTGAAGCCAGCAATTTTGATTTACTCCAAAAACCGCAGCTTGACCATGCGCGGCGAAGTGTTGTGTGCACCTCACGGTCGCAAAGACTGTGCGGTATTCCCATTTCTTTTGCAGTTTCTATTGCAGTTTTCATCTCTTCGCCGGGTTTTACTCCAAGTTCATTTCCAAGACGGCGCTGAAAACTTGCAAGAATCAGATTTACAATTAACAAAAATCCTTTTCTTTCTTTAAAAACTTTTGAAAGATTTAATTTTTCCCAATTATCGTTTTGCGTGATCGAATTATAACGGCCTTGATCGAGTTCTACGCAGACCATATCCGGTTTTTCTTCGTTTATAATCTTGCGCACTTCTTCGATGCTTTCACGTGATACATGAGCAGTACCGATTAATTTAAATTCCTTGCCGTTTAATGAGAGAGTAGTAGTGTTACCGTTCATTATTCTATCCTTAAGCCTATTCCGCGTTCTGTTAGTACCATTTCATTTAACTGCCATTCCAATGAACCGACAGCGTCAATTTCCTGGGACATCAAATGAAATCTGTCAGATAATGACCTGTTTCCCCTGATGTCGTAAAAAGAAGCAAGATAAAAAAGCATCTGTGATTTTTTTAATAAGTTTCTTTCGTTTTCTACCATTATTGTTACGTTAGCATCGCCGTTAAAATCATGGAAAAGACGCAGCATAGCAAGCTCAACCGAATCTCTGGGAGCGGTTCGCATAACCTGCGCTAAAAATTGCCTTGGATCGTTTTGTCTGCCGGCGCGTATCCAGTTAATCGCAGCCAAAAGCGCATAACTGTATTCTCTGGGTGCTTGCCTGTATGCTTCTAAAAAAGCGTCTCTTGCAAGCGCCCATTGATTATTTCTCATCCTGATAACACCCAATGCTTCAAATCCAAAATAATAATCAGGTCTAAGTTTTGTTAATTGCAGATAATCTTGTTCCGCTCCTGCATAATCACCGAATTCATCTTTTAATGCGGCGCTGTATACATAAGCCATAAAAACATCGGGTTCAATAGTTATCGCTTTATTGAATAAAACTAAAGCCTCTTGTCTTTGATCTACATCCATCAAAGTTTGACCATAATCAACAAGTACCCAGTAATTATCAGGATCAAGTCTGAGAGCTTCGCTGAAATCTTCGATTGCATCCGCATAAAGACCTGCGCCTTTGTATAATCTTCCTCTTTCGGCAAAGGGTCTTGCCCAACTTGGGTAAAGAATAATTGCCTGGTTTAAAAGCCGTTCGGCGTTTCTGGGTTCTCTGTTATACCTGTGGACAGAAGCCCGCCCGACAAGCGCTTCGCCGTTATCGGGTTCAGCTGCCAAAGCTCTGTCAAAAAATGTTGCAGCGTTGCGAAGGTTCTGATTTCTTAAACTGATATTTCCCAAATCATTTAATGCTCTTGCATGATTGGGGTTTATACCGATAACCCTTTCCAAAAACTGCCTTCTTTCGCGTTCCATGTTTTGTAATGATGCAGCGTCTGCAAGAACCATTAAGGCTTCTGTATTATTTCGATCTGATGCGATAATATTTTCAGCGATACGTCTTGCATCCGCAGGTCTTCCCGCTGCGTTATAAATTGAAGCGCGCATAATTCTAACCTGAGCGCTTCTTGCATATTCCGGCGGAAATCTGTCATATAATGCCAATGCCTCGGTATATTGTCTGCGCGAAAGCCTGTCTGTTATTTCATCCCAAATAGATTCTATTAAATTGGCTTCCTGCGTATTTTCTTCGCCAAAAACCGCAAGGGGAAAGGTTAGAGTTATTAATAATAAAAGTAACTGCGGGTATTTAAGACCGCTTCCATTGAAGTTAATTTTCATGCTACTATATAGTATATAAAAATTGATATACTGGCAAGTTACAATATGTATTGCCGGAAAATGGCTTTTTTAAAGAGGTTTGGCTTAAAAAATGGAGTTTCAGACCGGAATAAGTTTAAGGGGTTGTTGTTTGTGAGAAAATCTTTAGCGTCGCGTTTATTCGGTCTTGCCATAATTTATTGTGTAGTGTTTTGTCTTATAGTCCTGCTTCAATTTTCCAATGTTGGAAATTTTTCCCTGTCAGCGGGAGCGATGAGTATAAGAGGGCGTTACCTTCAATCAAACACAAACGAATTACTTCCGACTATAAATGATAATTTTGAACTTGAAGGGCAGCAGGTAACAGGCGGAGTCAGAGTTTTTTACGGCGGGCTTGAATTTAGTTTAAGGGAAGAACGCGGAAAAGGTTTAATGCTGACAAGGGAAGATGGAAATATTATTCCTGTAAACCCTGATTATATGGTAATCGAAGAAAATGCAGCTCATTTTTTTCTGCCAGGCGGGACTTTACTTACATTTCATTCATTTGATTCTGCAAGGGGTTTTGAACTGCAGATAACCGCACAATTTGCGCAGGATATTTCTGATGTTACAATTCCAATCATTCCAAGGCGTTCTTCGCTGGTACGTGATTCAGGTCAGCTAGGCATTATGTTCAGCGGTTCGCGTTATGTTTTCAGCACTCTTGGACCGGAACTTGAAAACGGTTATTTATCCCTTTCAAAAGATAACGCATTTATTTCATACCGCTCAAGAGGTAACAGGCAAATTGCTTTTGATCCGGTTCATTATAGAATTGATCGGGAGCAAAATTATGATAATGTTCTTAGAAGCTGGCTGGATACCAGCTTTGTCCAATGGAACCAAAATCCATCAGCTTTACAAAATGAAGATGACATTGTTGCTTATCTTTCACAAACTCTTATGCGCGGCAATTATCAAACAGCAACGCAGAGTATTCCCGGTGATTTTTTAAACAGTTCAAGACAAAGCCACAGATCATCGGCTTATATCGGCGGAATGACAGGCGCTTACCGTTCTTTTCTGGCTTTTGAAAATGAAAAATTAAATTCGATTACACGTCTTGTAAGACAAAGATCTCTTGATGTTTTAATGGAAGAGCATGTATTGGATTTTCTGTTTTCCAGAAGCAATACAGTGTTAGCCAATGATATTATTAATATAATTAATAACGCTCAGGGTGATATGATGATTTTGGATTATTGTCTTGGGTTACTTGAGTATTTTAATGATGTAAGCCGCTGGCGTCCTGAATTAAATAATTCCATTGATCATCTGACAGAAAGTATGCTTGCGCTTATATCTGAAAGTTTGGTTCGTGACACTGAAAATGACGCTGTATTCGCTTCAAATTCCGAAGGTGTAAGTCTTGAATACAGTGTTAAACTTGGAATGGCTTTGACTTTTTGGGCGGAAGTTAATCAAATTACCGAATGGGCTGCTATAGGAAGATCGCTTGTTTTATCTTCTATTACAGATACAGCTATTGGCGGCAATGCGGGGAAATTACATAATATTATTAATCCAACCGAATTTCATCCCAAAGCACTATTGATAACAAATGACGGACATTGGGCATGGACAGTTTCTCAATCGATTAGAGCGGCAACTGCGGACGGTAATATAAATCTTTCGGTAACATTTCCTGTTAACATGACGCATCATGTAATTATAAGGGGAGTTCAGCCGTTTTTAGGTATACAGATTCATAATATGGCATGGAGAACTGACAGTCAGTTTGAACGCTACGATTCATCCGGCTGGGTATATTACCCTGAAGAACAAATACTTATATTAAAATTAAGGCATCGCGCTAACGTGGAAAATGTCAGAATAATTTACAGAGCAGCTCCGCCTCCTCCTCCGCCTGCGGCAGTTGAAACCGGCGAAGCAGAATCATAAACAGGAGTTATTCTTGACAAGACGGGAATTATTCCTTTTAACACCGGTTGTTTTAATAGTTTTATTTTTAATTATATTCTGCACTGTTCTTTTTACATGTAAAAGTAAAACTTATAATGAGCGCGGGCAGGAACAAGAATTAATTGCAGACGATGAAGAAACTGAACCGCAGGAAGAACAAACCATTGCAGAACATGACAGTGAACAGCCTGTTAATGAAAGTATTGTTTCGCATCAAATACAGCGTCCGCTTTCTTCATTATCCGGCATCAATAATAGGGTTCGCGGAATGGGAGTTTATGTTGCCGAATTAGATCCTGTTAATTTTGAAAATCCTGATCTTGATGTTTTAAGACAGATGGGAGTAGATCAATATTTAATTTCATATTTCACGGGCGAACAGCTTTACCGCGAAGGTAATTATGACAGAGCGCTGACAGAATACACCGCTTCTATTAACAGAAATACTGATTTTATTGAAGCGTATATCTCGCGCGGCAATGTATATATGAGAAGGCGTGATTATAACAGGGCAATTGATGATTATTCCCGCGCAATCAGACTCGATGGAAACAGAGCGGAATTATATAACTACCGCGGCTTTGCAAGGTTTGAACGCGCGGCAAGAAACCTTAGCGAAATAAATCTTGCAATCGAAGATTTCTCACGAGCAATATCACTTAACAGAAATTATGTTGACGCGCTGATTAACCGGTCGTACGCTTATTATCAAATTGGAAATTACGACAGGGTAATAGAAGACTGCGATCATATAATCCGATTGGAACCTTCAAACGCCGTAATTTGGAACAGGCGCGGCACTGCATGGTATGCCAAAGAAGATGACGACAGAGCTATAAGGGATTTTACAGAAGCGATAAAATTAAACCCAAATTATGCCGTCGCCTACCGCAACCGTGCAAGCGCATGGTTTAACAAAAGCGAATATGATAATGCCGAAGCGGATTTGGCAGCAGCGCAGAGATTGCAAAGATAGCGTTTTTTCCTTGCCGGAACATTTTGTTTTTCTTATTTTTATAGTATGAAATACGAAAGCGGTATATTAAAGATGATACATGAAAATGCGGTAAAACATTACAAGTATGGTATTATTTCTGAGGAAAAAATGCGTGAATACGATGAACTTTGCCTTGCTCAGGAGAAAGATACTTCAACAAAAAGAAAAAAACTGATAAGGAAAAGGATTGGTCACTAGGCATATCGGTAAATTAATCAATTTTTGTAATCAGCAGTTTGTCGATTCTGTTTCCTTCCATTTTTTTTACTTTAAATCTGTAGTTCTGATAATCTATATTATCGCCGGTACGGGGCAGTTCACCAGCCAGATGAAGTATAAAACCTGCCAATGTGTGGAAATCACCTTCTTCGCCAAGACCCGGTAAGAAAAGCGCTTTTGCAGCATCATCAATATTTAATGATCCGTCTGCAAGCCAAGTGCCGTCTTCCTGTTTAACAAGCGGCTCCTCGCTTGCAGCAGGAGTAGAAAGTTCGCCGACAATTTCTTCGACTAATGCAGTAATGGAAATAATACCCGACATTCCACCGTATTCATCCATGACAAAAAGAAAATCAGATTGCCCCTGTTTAAAAGATTCAAATGCTTTTAAAGCGGACATAGTTTCCGGTACAAAAAGGGCTTTTTTCATAATCGAGCGTATTCCTTGCGGATTTGGCTGGCTGTAATCAAGTATTATATCTTCAAGATATACAGCTCCGACAATTTCATCCTGGTTGGCGTTTATTACAGGAAAACATTTTTGCACACGGTGTTCAACCGCTTTATTTCGTATTTCTTCGTACGATTCGTTAATGTCGATCCATTGAATTTCAGAACGATGAGTCATAAAAGCGCCGACAGGGCGGTCACCAAGATAGAAAACACCTTCTACCATAGTGCGTTCCTTGCTTTCTACAATGCCGGATTTTTCTCCTTCTATTAACGCATCACGCAGTTCATCTTCTGTAATACTGTCATCAATTTCAGCTTTAAAAGAGGAATTGAAAAAAGAAGCAAGTTTTAAAGCCGGCATCGTAAACGGCAGCATGGGGATCGAAAAAATTTTCATAACAGGTAAAAGAAAAGCGGCTGTTTTTTCCGGTCTTAAACGTGCAAGGAGTTTTGGAAGAGCATCGCAAATTAATGTGATGATAATACCAAGAATTATTAATACAATTATATGTATTGTTATTAATATTAAAGGTTTAGCATTATAAAAGAAAGCAGGAACGAATATAATCGATATAAAAGTAATAACAAAAATTGTAAATACCTTGAATATATTACCCCACAAACGGCATGAAAGTTTTAATTTATCAGGGTTTTCCAGAATTTTTAGAACAGCTCTATATCGTTTTTTTTGTTCTTTTTCAAGGCGTGATTTTCTGCATAAGTTCAGCGAAAAATAAAATAATGAAAATACCGCATTTAATAATAAAAATGTAAGAATTAATGAAATTGTAATCGAAAAAAAAGGTTCCATTTTAAGTGTCTATCTCATTGCGGTTTAAAGGTCTTGTAATTGTAAGAGCTCCCTGCGCTGTTTGCATCATTTTAATTTTTCCATCAGGGGTAAATTCACCAAAAACCTGTACAATCGGGAAACGGGGATTTTCAGGGTTAACATCAACAACCTGTCCTTTTTTCCCGTTTGATAAAAGTACATAAAGACCGATTGGGTAAATCGAAAGTGATAAAACAAGCGCTTTTACAACAGTATCATCGTATGCTTTGCCTTCGTTTTTTAAAAGTTCCAGCATACCTGTATAACCGTCTTTTGCTTCCTTATGAGGTCGTTTTGAACTGAGCGCTTCATAAGAACAGGCAACAGCGATTATTTTTGAATATAAGCTGATTTTTTCACTTACCAACCTGCGCGGATAACCTGTTCCATTTTCCCGTTCATGGTGTTCAAGCGCGGCAAGGCATACAGGGATAGGGAAATCAAAAGATTTAAGCATTGTGTATCCAAGTACAGGATGGGTCATTATCATTTTCTGTTCCTGAGGAGTAAGCTGGCGCTGGCTTAAATAAGTCTGTGACGGCAGTTTTAACATGCCTACTTCATGTAAAATAGCCGCAACTCCCAGTTCAATCATGCGGTAGGGAGGCAGTTTAAGATATGAACCTATTATAATAGAAAGTATTGTAGAACGTACCGAATGAGTAGCAAGGTAATTCTTTCCTTGAGCGGGTTCAATATTTTTTAAAACTCTCATTATAAAACGGCGATCTTCTTTTATATATTCAACAATATCTTTAATTTTTTCTGTAACGGCTTTTTGATCCAGTTCATCCGATACTGTTGCCCTTACAAACATATTTTCTACAAAGAAAAGAAAAGAGGAATAAAATTCTTCCGCTTTTGTAAGTTTTTCTCCGTCTGATTGCTGGGAAAGTCCTATAGAGCTTGTATTTGTAACATCACCGTCTGCATTGGCGGCAGAATATTCACTGTTGGCATCACCTTCACTGAAAACTTTCTTGAAACTCCATTTTTCAAGGATTGTGACTAAATCACTGGAAAACGGCATTTCCGGAGCAGTCAAGACAAAAGCATTGTCAAGATATGTGTTTTTTGTAAAATAACTGTTGGGTTGTATATCCTGTATAACAAAATCTTTCATCAAATCCCCCAAGCCTTAAATAAACCTGCCGTCCATCGTTGACGTAATAAAATCTTTATCTTATCATTTCTACAATTAGTTATTTTAGGAGAGTTCAAGTTGAAGTTCAAATATTTAATAATTGCATTTAGTATTATAGTCATTATTATTATATTAGTCACTGTCTTTTTGTCTGTTTTATTAACGGTTCCTGTAACCGGTTTTGAATCCGAGCTTTTGCAATTGTCAGGACCCATGTTATTTACAGTAAATTTTCGATTAATAATCCTGCCGTTTTTATTAATCATGATTCTGCTCCTTGCCTGCATGAGTATATTTTTCTTCCTTAATTATCGGCTTCTTTCGCTTCTTGAAAGAGAAGATTGGCCTGCATTAGCGTATTATTTGGAACAAAAAATATACGTAAAAGGAAGATATAATTTACGTTATATTCGGCTTTTAGCCAGCTCATATCTTGTAATTTCTGATTATCTTTCGGTGTTAAAACTGGAAAGCAAAGCGCAATTGGTAAAACCATCATTAATTACCAAAAATGTCCTTATTTTCGGCGCTGCAAGAGTTTTAAACAGCAATCCTGCCGAAGCGGTAGTTTTTTTTAAAACACACATGGAAAAGTGCAATCCAAAGGATAAACAATGGGTACAATGGTTTTATGGTTTTTCTTTGCTGCTGGCTGGCGCTTTTGATGAAGTAGAACCTGTTTTTTCATTATTATCCGTTTCTTCCAGTGATGCCTTGATTACCGGTCTTTCGGCTTACTTTTTAACCAGTTCACTGGAAAAAAGGTCGAAAACCCCCGAAAAATGCACTCAATTGGCAGAAAACGGTAAAAAACGTGTTGTAAAAACTATAAAAAACCTGAGCGGCTGGAAAAAAGAAATAGAAAAGTTCGGATCTGATATACATATTGCCATTGTAAAAAAATATATTGATGAAACCGGAACCTGGCTTTTTGGTTAAATTCAAACAGGAATAGTTAAAAATTTATCACACAAAGGCACAAAGGCACGGAGTTTTTATTCTATATCTTACCTCTGTGTGGTTCGTGAACCCCGTGTCTCCGTGTGAAATTCTTATATGGTTTTTTATGGTAGTTTGGTCTAAAGTCTTTTATGCACAAAGCCGATAATGTAAATACCGGGAGGGTCAACCTCTCTAATTACAGACGGTGTGCATAGGGTGTAAAAGCCCTGACGTCCAGGCACATCGTCTTTTTTTTATGCCAATGTATACCTTAAATTACCGCAAATACCTAAGAGCCCCCGTCTCTTAGGTTTAACTATGTTTACAGCATACATTGGCATAATCACTGATAAAAATTAATCGTTGACAAAAACCCCCATTTCAAGCTAAAATAAACTCATAAAATAACCCCTGACCACTCTAGAGTGGTCAGACAAACAATGGGAGGCCAGCAGATGGCAAAAGTAGAAATTAAAAGTGTTTCTAAGGTGTATGATGGCGGTGTCCGCGCTGTAGACAATGCCAACATCGTAGTCGAAGACAAGGAATTTGTCGTTTTAGTAGGACCTTCGGGTTGTGGTAAATCAACCACTCTCCGCATGGTCGCAGGTCTTGAGGATATCACCGAAGGTGAACTCCTTATTGACGGCGAAAAAATGAACGACATTCCGCCAAAAGACAGGAATATTGCGATGGTATTCCAAAACTACGCTCTTTATCCCCACATGTCAGTTTATGAAAACATGGCATTTGGTCTTAGGATCAAGAAAGTACCTAAAGCCGAAATTGACAAACGTGTTAACGAAGCTGCCCGTATTCTTGATATCGAAAAGTTCCTCGATCGCAAACCTAAAGCTCTTTCAGGCGGTCAGAGACAGCGTGTCGCGGTAGGCCGCGCTATCGTTCGTAACCCAAAGGTCTTCCTTTTTGACGAACCACTGTCCAACCTTGACGCCAAATTGCGCGTACAGATGAGAGCGGAACTTTCAGACCTTCACCTTCGCCTTAATGCAACAATGATTTATGTTACCCACGACCAGGTAGAAGCTATGACAATGGCGAACAAAATCGTCGTTATGAAAGACGGTAAAGTTCAGCAGATTGGAGCGCCGCTTTTCTTATACAACCACCCGGTTAACAAATTTGTCGCCGGATTTATCGGTTCACCTCCGATGAACTTCCTTACAGTAAGAGTAAGAGAAGAAGGAGCCAACATAATACTGGAAGAAGGTTCATTTAAAATTAAAGCCGATCCTTCACATTATGAATATCTTAAAAAGCACATTAACAAGGAAGTATACTTTGGTATCCGCCCGGAAGATATGCTTTATACAGACAAAGGCGGCGACAACAGCATTACTGTAAAGGTAACTGTAGTTGAACCATTAGGCGCAGACATTCACCTTTGGCTCACAACTGAAACACAGCCATTGGTAGCCAGAACAGAGCCTAACCATGTTTTCAAAGTCGGCGATACAGCAATATTTATCCCCAGAATGGATAAAGCACGCTACTTCGACAAAGAAACCGAATTGGCAATTGTTCCGTCACCTGACCTATAGGATTGAAATCCTTAGGATTTACTTTTATTAATTTTGAAGGCTGTCTTTTATAAAGGCAGCCTTTTTTATTGAATAAAATGTGTTATATTATAAAAGAGAGAAATTATGAAAAAATTTATTGGTTTAATTGTATTTTGTTTAATTTTTAACAACTTTGTTTATGCACAAAGAGCAGAAACTGTTTTAACAGTATTGTATTATCTGGATGCTTTAAATCCAACTGCAGTTGCTGATGCAAATTTATGGTTTAGAACTTTTGAACGTAATAACCCTGGTGTCAGGATAATAAGAGAAAACCTTTTTGGTGAAGTTTATCATGACAAACTTAGAGTTTATGCTGCTGCCGGAAACTTACCCGATGTAATATATGTTTGGCCGTCCGGCAGGCACGATTATTTGCATGAACATAGACTTTTAAAGGATCTAACTCCTTTTATTGAAAGGGATGGTATTCGAAACCAGTTTATACCGATGGCTATGGATACATCACAACAACATGCCGGTTATATGGCAATGATTCCGTTAGGTGTTACATCATCACATGCTTTTTATACAAACATGGAAGTATTAAATGCAGTAGGACTTCAGCCTGCAAGATCTTATGCAGAACTTGTAGCACAAGTACCTGTATTAACAGCGGCTGGTTATGAAACTATAATTATTCCTGCTGAAAGTACATGGGTAATGCAAAGTTGTTTATTTTCCATGATTGCAGGACGTTTTTGCGGACCGGATTGGCAGGAAAGAATATTAACAGGTAAAGCCAAATTTACAGATAACGACTTTGTTGCTGCATTTGATTTCATCAGACGAATGTATGCTGATCGTGTAATTTCTCTTGCTAATATTGGTGTTAGCTATGGCGATGGTCCCGGTATGTTTGCAGGAAACCGCAGCGCATATTATATTGACGGTGACTGGCGTGTAAGTGATTTAATTACAGCAATGGATACTTCACGTCAGGAAAACTTTAGAATAGGTGTTTTTCCCGATATTCCCGGAGCAAGAATTAATTCATCAACTTCTGCTGTTATAAGTTCAGGTTTCGCAATGAACGCATCTATTCCATCGGGCTCTGAAAGAGAAAGACTTGCATGGGAACTAATCAAATGGATGGTGAGCAATGAAGTATCAACATTAAGAACCGAAAGAGGCAATACACCAACTCCGTCAAGAAGAGATTTAAATTTTGAGGCTATGAACCTTTCGCCTTTGCAAAGAGCTGCCGCAAATCTTGGCAATGAAATTCAGGCGGCAACAGTTATATTTGACGTTGTATTTCCATCTGAAGTTTTTGAAAGAGTTCATGATGGTTTAATCGATCTTGCGGTTGGAAGAAGAACGGCAATGCAGGTGGCGGCTGATATTCAAAGAACGTTTGACAATTATAACAGGCGGCGGTAATTTTTTTCTTGTTTCATAATCAGCTTCGTGTTATATTTATATCAAATGTTAGAAAACAAACAGACTATATTAGCTGTCGATGATTCATTTGTTAATATTAATATTCTCAATGAAATATTAAAAGATGAGTATAATGTTGTTACTGCGGGTAACGGTAAAGAAGCGCTTGAAATATTAGGTGACATTTATCCTCTTCCAAAACTTATTCTTTTGGACTTTATTATGCCTGTAATGACAGGCAGAGAAATGTACAATTTAATGAAAACTAATGATAAACTCAAGCGTATTCCTGTAATATTTATTACAGCCAAAAATGATTCGGAATGTGAATTATTGGAAGCAGGTGCTGTCGATTTTATTAACAAACCTTTTAAACCGGAAATTGTAAAACTTCGTGTAAAAAACCAAATTTCATTAAAAAACTACAGTGACAGCCTGGAAGTGTTGGTTGCGGAAAAATCGGCTGAAGTTACGCAAACATTAAATAATTCGCTTTTAGGTCTTGCCGGCGTCATTGAAGACAGGGATTTGGAATCCAGCGAGCATATAAAACGAACACAGTTATATGTAAAGGCGATCATCGATTTTCTAATAGGAAGCGATTCAATTTATGCGCAGCAGCTGCTCGATCTTCAGCCTGACATTATCATAAAAGCATCGTCACTCCATGATGTAGGAAAACTTGCCATCCCCGATAAAATACTTTTAAAACCCGGTATACTTACCCTCGAAGAATTTGAAATAATGAAGACTCATACCACAAGGGGTAAAAAAATAATTAACAGATTTGACGACATATCTTTATCTATTTATTTAAAACATTGCGAAGATATTTGTTATTATCATCATGAAAGATGGGATGGAAAAGGATATCCTTGCCAAATAAGCGGAACAGCAATTCCTTTGACTGCGCGTATTCTTTCTGTGGCTGATGTTTACGACGCAATTACATCAAAACGAGTTTACAAAGATGCAATATCGCACGAACAGGCAATGGAAATAATCGCACAGGGACGAGGCACGCAGTTCGATCCGATTATCACAGATGTCATGATGTTAATCAGCAGCCAGATTGAAACAATTGCAAAGACATACAGGTAGAGAAAGCAGCAATAAAAATTCTCTTTATTTTCATATTTTTTGATGGACTCTAAAATTGAAACTGCCATTTTCCGGTTTTTTAGTACGAAAATTGATTTTTATTATTTACAAATTCTTAAAAAATGATTATTATATAAATATAAAGAATATCAAGAATTCTTGAGGAGTATATATGAATTTGGCGAGAGTTTCTGCAAATGGACAAGTAACTGTTCCAGTTGAAATTCGAAGGAAACTTGATTTAAAAGAAGGCGACAAAATACTATTCTTTGAACGTAAAAACGGTGAAGTAATAATTAATAATGCATCAGCTACGGCAATTTTTAATGCTCAAAAAGCATTTGAAGGAGCAGCAAAGGATTTTGGTGTTAATTCTGAAGATGATGTCCAACTATTAATTAATGATGTTAGATATGGCAAATAAAAAAAACCATGAAAATTTTAGTTGATACAAATATACTTTTTTCCGCATTACTATTTCCAGAATCACGCCCCGCAAAAGCTCTTTTTCATATTGTTAATAATCATAACCTTGTTTTATGTGATTATATAATTTCTGAACTTAGAGATGTTATTTTACGAAAAAGATCAGACTTGTTAGCCGATATTGACGAGTTCTTGGTTAAATTGCCATTTGAATTGATTCCAGCACCTTTACAGCCATGTAAATTAATATCAGATCCTAAAGATCATCCTATATTAAATGCTGCAATTATCGCTGATGTTGATATTATTATAAGTGGAGATAAACATTTTTTAAGTCTAGAAATGGAACATCCAAAGACAATGTCTGTTGCTCAATATTTAGATACAGAAACATAAAAACATATCCAGCTTTCATTTTTTCTTTATCTTCATGTTTTTTGATGGATTCTCTGATTGAAACAGCCATTTTCCGGTTTTTTTCTATAGTACCTTATATTTTGCCAGTATTATTTGATTGCTTTTTTTACTGCTAATCAGTATATTAGTAATTAAGGAGAAAATAATATGTTAAATCAAACGATAAAATATACTGCTGTTCTTCCGCAGGATCATGTAAAAGAATTACGAAATATGGCAAATAAAAAGATTATACCATCGGTAAATCAAGGTATTAGGGTTGCTATTGAAGATTTTTTAAAAACGCGAAACGAAAGTGAATTTAAGTATAATATGGCTGAAGCTTCCAAAGATGAAGCTTTTAATAGAAGAATGACAGAAACCATGACAGCATTTGAATATTCAGATGCGAAGGTAGATGGTGAATGGTAAATAATATGTAAGGTAATAAGAATTTATTTTAATGTATAAATACCAAAGGTGATAGTTTCACAACAATTGTGAAAGGCAGCCATATGCCGCTGTCAAGTCTTTTCGCTGTTCACCTTATGTAATTATAAAAGAGTATCAATCAGTTTTAGTGTCATTATCTACTAGTATTTGCGGAATGTCTCTTTTCGAATAAATAACCCTGTGGATTTCTATTTTTTGTTTATCTATTACATAAAAAATGGAATAATTATTTACGTGTAAAACCCGATATTCATACTTTAGATTTTCTGTCGAAGTGTAAATACGGCAACGGAAAGGGTTCTCTGATATTTTCTTGATTTCTTTATCAATTTTAAAAATCAGGTTTTCCGCTGCACGAGGAGCTTCCAGTTTGTGAGCAATATATTTTATAATTTCTTTTAAGTCATCCAGTGCTAAAGGAAGATAATTTGGTTTATACACCTGGCTTTTATTTTGATTTATTTTTGATTTCATTATTTAATTCCAGCATTACTTCATTATGCGTATAACGTTTTTTTGTGGATGCCGCTTGATATTCAGCTTCTTTAAGTTTATTGTATACTTCGAATTGAAAAAGGTTTTGTTCATATGCTTCTAAACTCATTACTACCATATCACCGCGTCCGTTTTTTGTTAAATAAACAGGTTCTTTCGTTTCATGAACTGCTTTTGAAATTTCCCTGAATTTATTTCTAAGGTCAGAAACGGGGCGAATTTTTGGTATTACAGGCATAAATACCTCCAAGAATTATCTATCATAATAATAGCACATATAATGATAAAAAACAAGACATGATTAAGGTATTTACCCTGCCTTCATTTTCTCTTTATCAATTTAGCTTTGATGATTGGTAAAACTTGAAGTGTTATTATTATACTTCAAGCTGATGTTTTAAATCATAGCAACTTCTTTTAGTTTTTCACCGATTGCTTCATCAATTAATGCATTAATGCTTTTGCCAAATAATTTTGCTTGTTTTGCAAGTATGTAATGACGCTCTCTGCTTGTGCGATAAGTGATACTTCCTTTGAAATCCTTTACTTTTAACGGTTCTGGAATATTTAAATTTTGTTCAAGACTTGTTGTTATATATGAATGTAAAGCCTCTTTTAAATTTTTTAATACTTCTTCACGAGTTTGTCCGCATGTCATATTACGTTCAAGTTCAATAATGCTGCCTAAAAAACATTCATCAACATCAGACCATTCAATAATATAGGTATATGGTAAGTTTAAGTAATAATCCAAATTTTTTTTTACTCATATTAATATGATAGCAAATATGCTATCATAAGTCAAGGTTTATATACTGTATAGAAGTATTAACTACGAATTGTAACAAAAGAAGGAAAAAGTGGAATAAAATCCCCCTACCCAGCCTTCATTTTCTCTTTATCTTCATGTTTTTTGATGGATTCTATGATTGAAACAGCCATTTTCCGGTTTTTTTCGCTTAATTTTGCAGCAATACTTGCAATCTGAAGAGCTTCTAAAGGGTATTCTTGGGGATATACTTTACTTTTTTGTTTATTTTCTAAGCCAGTTACTAGGTATTCAACAGATACTCCTAATGCTCGGGCAATATTAACCGCATTTTCGACAGATGGGGTATAACTATCTTCTCTTAAATAACTGTCTATTGTTTGTTTTTTTACTCCTGATAATTTTGCTAAATCTTTTACACGCATATCTACATAAGACAGTTCTGCCTTCAGATTTTCCTTAAATCCCATATCTTAATTATTATGATAATAATCATATTTTGTGCTTGACAATATTGGTATTCTGATAAATAGTAGTATATTACTATAATAAATGCGTTTTGTAGAAAATTACTAATTATAGTCCTGGAGGATATATGTTTAGGAATAAGCTGTTTGGATTTGTAAACCTGTTGATTGGGATTATACTGGTTTTTGGACTGGTAGGATGTGATGACGGTGGTGGTAGCTTTAATCCGGGTGGAGGGTCTAACCCTGCAGCAACAGTGATTCCTAGTGTTGCTATAAACGTAACAAGTCCTTTAAAAGGAGAGGTTCCTAATTTAACAGCAACAGGTACTGGTAACTTTACCATTGGTGCTGTTTCATGGAATCCGGGTCATAATCCATTCCAAAGTAGTACAGTTTATACAGCTTCAGTAACCCTTATAGCAGCAGCTAACCATACATTTACAGGGATTAGCTCGGCAACAATTAATGGAAATACGGCAGTAAGAATCAATAACACAGGAAATGCTGTTACTCTTTCTTTTACATTTGCTCCAACTTTAGCAAAAGATATTACAGGAATATCAATTTTATCACAGCCGACTAATTTAACATCATATACGCATGGAGATTCACTTAACTTATCAGGACTATTTGTAACAATTAACTACAGTGACAGTACATCAGAAAATGTGGCTTTTGCGAATTTTGGTTCATTAGTATCAGCAAGTCCTTCTAATGGTTCACAATTAGTTCGTTCAACTCATAATAGCCAGCCGGTTGTAGTTTCGGTTGGTTCATTTACAGCGAATACGAATAATTTAAGTATAAGTCGTAAAAACATTAACAATCAGTGGTTTTAATATTACAAAACCATTTAATAATTCAAACGCTGTTGCAGGTTTTGGTTTTCTTGTATTTAACGGATTTGCAAACGGTGAAACTGCTAATGTAAGCTCAATTGGTGTAACGGCTACATACGCCGGAATATTAGTTGGAACGAATAATATAACATTTGGCGGTGGTGGGTTTACCATGACAGGTGGTAATGCAAACCCAGTTAACTACAATATAACTCAACCAACCGAGATAACAGGTTCAATTACACTTTTAACACCATCAGCGCCGAACGCACCTACAGTAACAACAGGAAATATTACAACTAATTCTGTTACATTGAATACTCCTAGCGGAACTCTTTCCTATCTTGCTTTAGAATACGCTCGAAGCGCACCTAATGGAACAACAGTTGATAATTCTACATGGCAGCCAGGTTTGACATTTACAGGTTTAAATGCAGGTACTAATTATAGATTTTTTGCAAGGTATATAGCTGATGCACAAAGAAATAATATGTCGATTACAAGTGATTGGTTACATGAAGTAATTGGACATCCAACAGTAATCTGGGCAAGAACCAATGCTACAGGAAATGCTGGTATTATTTCTGTAGCTGTTGATAATAATGGAGATGTGTATATTGTAGGGTGGCAAAGAACAGGAATTTATAACTACGGAGACGGAATAACTTTGACAGGGACTTCATCGTCAAATCCGGTGCTTGTTAAATATAATTCGTCTGGAATAACTCAATGGGCAAAAACTGGTTCAGGAACAGGAATTGTAGAATTTAATTCTGTAACTGTTGATAATAATGGAGATGTGTATATTGCAGGGTGGCAAGGTGGGGGAATAATAGCAGGAGTTTATAACTACGGAGATGGAATAACTGCGGAAGTACCAGCAGGAAAAAGAAGTGCAATATTAATTAAATATAATTCGTCTGGAATAACTCAATGGGCAAAACTGGTTCAGGAACAAACAGGAATTGAAGGTTCAGAATTTAATTCTGTAGCTGTTGATAATAATGGAAATGTGTATGCTGTAGGGGTTCAAATACATGATGGTTTATTAGTTAAATTTAATTCTTTTGGAACAGTTCAGTGGGTAAAAACTGTTTCAGGAGAATATTATAATGAATCTATATTTTATTCTGTAGCTGTTGATAATAATGGAAATGTGTATGCTGTAGGTCGTTATAGAACAGGAATTGTTAACTTTGGAGACGGAGTAATTTCAACAGGAGATGTTTCAAGACTATCTGCAAATTATTAAATACTCTTCGCTTGGAATAGCTCAATGGGTAAAAAATATCCCAGCACTTACCTGGTCTATATCTATTGATAATAATGGAAATGTATATGCTGCTGGGTATACAGGATCAGGAGTTGTTAATTTCGGAGATGGAGTAATTGGTATAGGAACATATATATTTGAAAATCCAATATTTATTAAATATAATTCGTCTGGAACAACTCAGTGGGCAAGAAGTACTACATCAGGGAACATTGGTGCAGGTTTCAATTCTGTAGCTATTGATACTAATGGAAATGTGTATGCAGTGGGAGGAGGGGGAGGGGATGTACTAAGAGGAACTTTTAGTTTTGGAAATGGAGTAACTGTGACCAGTAGCGGTTTATTGCTTGTTAAGTATGGGGAGTAAGAATTTATAGTAGTTTTTGCCGCAGGCGCGTATTTAACAGGTTCCAATTTCTTGTAGTGCCGTAACGGTGACTGACACCATTGAAAGTTTACAGAAAAGATGCAGCGTAAAGAGGTATCGTTTTTTTATTGTTTTCATATCCGAAATTTTTATCCGCTATTTTAATGGCATAGGAAGGTTTATATAGTTGAATATAACGATTTAAACTTTTTGCCTGAGTATTGTCTGAAGATTTAACTTCTATGGGAATAATTCCGTTTTCGTTTTGTATTATAAAATCAACTTCAGCAATTGCACCGGATATCCAACAATATTTTTCGTAGCCGTTTGCTCTTAATTGCTGCCCAACATAGTTTTCTATCATACCGCCTTTAAAATCGTTTAAAGACGGTGCGTTATAAATTATATCCTCGGGATTTAAAGTTTTTTGAGCACACAACAAACCAATGTCTGACATATAAACTTTGAAGGCATCAGGATTTTTATAATTATTTAATGGCAGCATTATTTTTTCTGTTAAGTAACATCTGTCAATTAAGCCTGCAAATTCCAGCCATTCCAATGCTCCCTCAAATTCGCTTGAGCGTCCGCCTGATTTAATTAATTTGTATTGAAATCGTGTATTTGCTTTAAATAACTGCACTGTAAGGTTGTTATAAATACTGCGTGTTTTTCTTGTTTCTATCGGTGTATTGTACTTGCTCATATCGTCAAGGTAATCAGCAATTATATTGTTTTGGGTTAATCTTATCAATTTAAAATCTTTTGTATCCGTATACTTTGATACAACTTCCGGCATACCTCCTACTACAAGGTATTGTCTGTAATATTCATTTGCAAGTTTATGATGTACTGCATCCAAAGGTTTATTTTCTGAAAAACAAATTTTAATTTTTTCTACAAGTTCTCTTTCCTCGAAAGCAAGTAAAAATTCCCGGAAATTCATTGGAAACATATTAAGCCTGTCAACTTTGCCTACGGGGAATGAATATTTTTCCCGATTAACAGAGATGCCAAGCAAACTGCCGGATGCAACTACATGATATTCAGGAGCAAATTCGCAAAAATATTTTAAGCTTGATAAAGCTCTTTGGCAAAGTTGAACTTCATCAAAAATTATTAATGTTTTTTCTTTTACTATTTTTTCTCCAGTTAAAATGCCAAGTTTTGGAATAAGTATATCAGGCATAATATCTTCATCAAATAATTTATTTGCAATTGTACTTGTATCAAAATTTATATGTGCAATATTTTCATAAAATCGCCTGCCAAAATCAAATAATGTATATGTCTTTCCTGTTTGACGCGCTCCCTGTAAAAGCAGAGGTTTTCTGTATTTATTATTTTTCCATTCAATTAATTGATTGGTTATTGTTCTTTCCACATTAAAAGTCCTTTGATTTAATAAGGACATTATGGCATAAAATCACATTAAAGTCAAGGAGTTGTGACCGACACCCTCATTCACCCATTACACGCACATGAACCTTCCGCGTTCGAGGTCCGTCGTATTCTGTAAACCAGATTCCCTGCCATGTACCCAATAATAATTTGCCGCCTGTTACAATCAATGTAAGTGAAGGACCTACAAGGCTTGTTTTGGTGTGCGCTGCGGAATTACCTTCGCCATGACGGAATTCACGGCGGTCAGGTGAAATTAAATCCAGGGCAAAACTTACATCACGCGGAACATCCGGGTCGGCGTTTTCATTTATTGTTACCGCAGCGGTTGTGTGAGGAATGAAAACAACGCATATTCCTTCACGCACACTGCTGTTGCTGACCGCTTTTTGTACCTGGTTTGTAATATTAATCCAGTCGTTTTGACTGTTTGTTCGGATATTAAATTCTGAAAGCGCTGTCATAATTATTCCTTAAAACGGACCATAATCAATATTAACTGCAATTGCAAGAAATATTGAAGTAATAGCCAGAATAGCCAGTTGTAATTTCCATGTCCAGCGTATCCATTTTGCATAATTTACTACTGTAAAAGAAAGTGCGATAAGAAGCAGCGCATTGGTAGGATATATAACATTGGAAAAACCATCACCGAAGTTAAAAGCAAGAACGGCTGTCTGCCGTGTAATACCTACAAGATCTGCAAGCGGAGTAAGAATAGGCATCAATAAAAATGCTTTAGCGCTTGCTGAACCTATAAAAAATTCCATTACAAGCGTAGCAGCGTATACCATAAAAGCTGCGATAACAGAAGATGAATGGCTGATAACTTCCGCCGATCTATAAAGAATTGTATCCATGATCATTCCGGTTGTGATTATATGTTTGACACTATACGCCATAAGAACAAGCAGAATGCCGGGCAGGAAATTTACAACTCCTTTACCGAAAGATTTGCCTATTTTTGCAATATTAAATCCCGAAAAAACTCCTCCTCCTATTCCTCCGATTAAAAACATTATGATTAACATGAGGAAAGCAAGGTCTGTTATCTGCGGTATGCGGGAAGAAATAACCGCAAAAATCATTGCTAAAGCGATACAGAAAGCAAAAAAGAAAAGAGCCCGCCATTGACCTTTACTGATAGTATACTCACTTTCAATATGAGCGCTGCCTGTTTTTAATCTTTGCCTTAATACTTCATCTTCCTTGTAGCAAATTGAACTTTGCGGATTACGTTCTACCTTTTTTGCGTGTCGTATAACAAACAGACAAACAACAATAAATATGACAAAAAAGAATACAAGTCTTAAAAGAGCGCCGGAAAAAAGCGGCAATCCCGCGATTCTTTGAGCTACTGCAATTGTAAAAGGATTTGTAACAGCAGCTGCAAACCCGAATGCCATCGGCAGCAGACTCATTCCAAGTCCTGTAAGGGAATCCCATCCCAATGATATTGCTATTGGAACAATAAATATAATTAATGGAACCATTTCTTCAAACATTCCGACAAAACCTGCCGCTGCCATAAAGAAAAAGATCATTACAACAATCAACAAGTATTTTCTTTTTGCAAACCGGGATACAAGGAAATGTACCAGCGCTTTCATTACTCCTGCATTATCTAAAATGGTTATTGAACCGCCAACAACCATAAAAAATATTATTAATACAATAGGAGTAAGATTATCAGGTCCGAATAAAACTTCTATGGGAGCTGTAAACCACCGCCAAAACGGATAATCAGGGCGTTCAATTTCCTGATAACTGCCATTTACTACAAGTGTGCGCCCTTCGCTTTCTACACGGTCATAAGCGCCTGCCGGTAAAACTTTTGTAAGAATGCCAGATACGATCATAAGCGAAAGAATAATAATTACGGCAAGATAAAATGATTTAGCTTCGATTTTTACATTGGATTCTTCTGAAAAAGTTTGTTCGCTTTTCATAATACCCTCAATAAGTTTGTATAAAATAAAAGTTCCCGGTTTAGATTTTCTATTGAAATACGCTCATCGTGACCGTGTACTCTGTCTAGTTCTTCAGGAGTAAGTTTCTGCGGATTAAAACGTATAATTGAATCTGTTAATTCTTTGTAATGGCGTGAGTCTGTAATGGCAACCATGATAAATGGCAGAAGCGGAATACCTGGATATACTTCGTTTAAAGCATTCTCTATTTCCTGCCAGCCATGCCGGCGGAATTTGTTTGCGGTATAATTTGCAGTAACAGGGTTTGCTCCGTGTTCATACATGCTAATTTGAACCCGTTTATCGTTAATTATTTTTTTTATATAAGCAGTTGCGCTTTCAATTGTCCAGGGCGGCAATAAACGCATATTTATAACTGCACGGACTTTAGACGGCATTACATTATCTGCAGCGCTTCCTTCGAGCATGGTCATTGCGACTGTAGTTTTTAACATAGATTGTACTGTCGCACTGGTTGCCACAAGTTTAAAAAATAAAGGACCTAATAAACGCGTGTGTGATAAAACAAACCCTTTAATTCCCGGTATCATTTTTGAAATTTCTTTAAAAAAAACTTCGACAGTTGGGCGGAGCTTGTATGGAAATGATTTATTTCCGATTTTGATTAATGCCTTGCCAAGTATTGCCGCCGCCTGGATTTTAGGAGGTCTTGAAGCGTGACCCGGCTGCTGTTCTACAGTTAAATAAAGACTTAAGTTTCCTTTTTCTTCGATGCTGATAAGAGCTAAAGGAGTATCAATTCCTTCAATTTGATTTTCTGCTATAGGCGATCCTTCATCCATTATCCAGTCAAATTTTTGTTTGCGCTCTTTAAACCAATTAGCAGCTTCTTTAGCACCCAAAGCTCCGCCTCTCTCTTCGTCTCCGCCGAATGCAAACCAGATATCTTTTTCCGGCTTCCATCCTTGTGCGCAAAGATTTTCTGCCGCTTCCATGATGCACACCAATGTACTTTTCATGTCGATAGTGCCTCTGCCGTAAATGAAACCTTCATTTATCTCCGCGCCAAAAGGATCAAAATTCCATTTTTCTTTTTCGGCAGGAACAACATCATAATGAGAAAGAAATAATACAGCTCCTTTTTTACTTTTCCCGGGTAAATGATATATAACAGAGTAAGGATTTAATACCCAACGCTGCGCGGAATTATGAAAAGCGGAAAAATTATCTTTTAGGAATCCCTGAAACCGAACTAAAGGCTCTAAAGCTGTTTCATCTTCATCATTAACATCCTTTTGCCGCCAGGTCGGGATTTTTATGGCTTCCTGAAACTTTTCTATAAAGTTCATTGTCAAAAAACACTACCTTTGTTCATTTATTGTTTGCAGTAATATATCTAAATTATTTTTGGCAAGTTCATTGGAAGGGTCAAGAATTAAAGCCAGGTTGTATAATTCCAAAGAGCGGTCATATTCTTCCAAATTTTTATATATAATACCTAAGTTAATATAATTGTCTATAAAGCCGGGATTTAATTCATTTGATTTTGTAAAATCAGTAATTGCATGTTCAAATTCTTCCATATAAGCATAACATAAACCGCGGTCAAAGTACGAACAGTATTCATTAGGATACATTTCAATAATTTTAGTAAAATATATTATGGCTTGACTGTAATTTTCTATAGTAATATAAATATGACCTAACAATGAATACGCATTAGTATCTTCCGGTTCTGCTTGAATATATTTTTGTAAATCATCCAAAGCCTCGTTAAAATTACCTAATCTATAATATATTACACTTCTATTAAAAAGTGCGGGAGATAAATCCGGCTCCAGATATATAGCCTGAGTATAATCATCAATCGCAAGGTTATATTCATTTTTTAATGAATATGCGATTCCACGATTAAGATACGGCACGGGATCACGAGGATCAAGTCTAATTGCTTTGCTAAAATCTAAAATCGCGCGGTTTAATATTAATATATGTTCTTCTGTAATATTTTCATCTGTCGCAACTAATTTATCATCAAAATATTGTGATGATACAGAATTTGTTAATGAAAATCCACGCATGGCGTATGCAGTACCCCAGCTTGGGTTTAATCTTATAACTTCTGTAAAAGCCAAAATAGCGTTTTCAAATTCACCCCGGTTAACAAATTCATAACCGCGGTCAAAATATTCCTGCGCTGTTACGGAAGGGTTGTTTTGTGCTATTACCGGAAAAGAGATTTTTAAACATAATATAAAAATGAGTAAAAAACTCCTTAAATAAATCATGTTGATATTATATATTTAACTACTCTTTTTTTCTAGTACTGCTTTTATTTAACAAAATAACCGTAGCCGCAAAATCTTAAAATATTTTAAAATATTTCAATTTATCATTTTTAAAAAGTGCGGCATTGTTAAATTTGCTTTCAGGCATTGTGAGTTTCGGCTTAACGAAAATCCTGGTTCAAACCTCGCGGCTTTTATCCAAAAACTACTTAAGCGTCTTGCGGAAACCCTCTGACAAATTGTTGTCGCTGATATTCCTTATAGTTCCGCCGCCCTGGTTTCTGAATTTTCCCGGGCTTATACCTGTGTATGCTTTGAATATCTTTGAAAACCAGCTTTGGTCTTCAAAACAGCAGCACGCTGCTATTTCACTAAGCGACATATCTGTGTCTACAAGAAGCCGGCTTGCTTTTTCTACCCGCAGTCTATTTAAGTATTTTGACAGGTTTTCACCCATTTCTTCCTTAAATATGGTGCTAAAATAGGGCGGAGAAAGACCGGCTATGTTGGAAATTTCTTTCAAACTAATCTTTCTGGTAAAATTTTCCATAATAAAATTTTCCGCTTTTCTTAAGGCTGCTGCATGAGGAATTCCCCTGAAAGAAGAAATAGCGCCTGATACACGGTCAACAATGTTGCTTATAATGTCTGTAAGCTCTTCAATCGTTTTGGCTTCCTGTACCATTTTCAGGTTATGGCTGTTTATTTCCATGGAAAGATTTCCGCTCTTTGCAGGACTAATTTCCAGCCTGGAAATAAGTACAACCAGTTCGATAACCCTTAATTGCACATACTTAAACTGCCCGGGATTGGTAAAAAATAACATAGCTAAAAGCTCATTTAATGCTTTTTTCGCTTCGTGGTTTTCACCTTTTCTAAGGGCGGACATCAGCGTTTTTTCCTTGTCTAGCGGATAACCGAGTTTATCGGCGTTTGCAGGATTTTGCTGTTTTAACTCCTCGATTATTTTTGATATTGTCTCTTGCTGTTGGGCTCTTCGTCTGATTGTCTCGTGATGGTCTTCACTTCCGGAAGAAAGTGATTCCGCGCATAGCTGCATCATCTCTGCCAGGGATTGTACCTTATCCCCGTCCGCTTCCGGGAGAGATTTGACGCGCTCTTTAAACTCTTCATTCGATATTTCACTATTGCACATAACAGAAGTATCATTGGCATTTAAAAAAATGTCAACAGTTTTTTTATTTTCTGTTAAAAAACCTGATCCCCTGATAGCTCCTGAAAAATAGCCTTCAGTGTATATGGGGCTGGTCCAGAAAAGCAAACCCATGCTGCATTTATAAATATGACAGTTGCCTTTCTTGTTTGCTTCTTTTATTGCAGTTATATGCATATCATGGCAAGGGTAGGAATTTTGATTGTTCCCGTTTTTACAATAACGGCAGATCCTGCTTTCCGGAGCGGAATCTGTTTCATTACGGTTAATGAACTGCGGTTTATATGAGCTGTCATACAAACAGATATTACTTCCCGTAGCTTGATTGTAATCATACATGATCCTGGTGGCTCTATCTGTTAATGATTCATCATTAAGCCACTTTTCTGACTGACCATTTATTTGGTCAGGGTATACCTTGTTTTTACTCATAGAAGTACCCCTTTTTAGGACTAACCCAGGTAATTACCTTCAACAGCTACGCCGTATTCACGGTACTTTCCGGGTGTAAATCCCGTATTATTTCTAAATATTTTTGAGAACCAGCTTTGATCCTCAAAACCACAAGTAACCGCTATTTCGCTTATTGGCAAACTTGTTGTTACCAATAAGGAAGCCGCTTTTTCTACCCTCAATCTGTTCAGGTAATTAGAAAGATTTTCTCCCATTTCTTCCTTAAAAACCGTACTGAAATAAGGTGCTGAAAGCCCGGAAGCAGTAGCGATTTCCTTTAAGCTCAGTTTCCTTGTGTAATGCGACCAAATGTACCGTTCCGCCTTTCTTAAAGCGGAGTAATGACGTACACCGTGAAAGGAAAAAATCATTCCTGACATCCTTTCTGTTATGCCGCTAAAGAACTCAATTACTTCTTCCAGGCTGGAACTATCTTCGATCTTTTTCAAACACCGGTTTGTTGTTTCTAAAGATGTGTTATCCATAATATTTTTCGGATCAGCTACAGCTCTAGAAAGTAAAACCGCAAGTTCCAATGCTTTCAAACGAAAAGCCGAAAAATTGTTCCTTACTTCAAGATAATAAATCTTGAGCAGGTTGACCAGGATTTTTTGTCCTTCGGCTTTATCACCGCGGCGCAGACTAGCAAGAAGCATGCGTTCCATATCAATAGGTGAAATTGTATTATTTTCTTTATTTTGTTTATTAATTACAGTTTCTTCAGGAGCCGGTGTGGGATTTATATTCCATGTCAGAGTTGGATTTTTCTTTACATAACTCATACCGGTAATTTGAGCTGCGCATAATAACATGATTTGAGCAAGAGATTTTACCTTGTCATAATTATTGTCTGACTTTTTTACTCCGCCCGATAAAAGAGCTCCTGCAAACCTTTCTCCCGAATAAAACGGGCTTGTCCAAAAAATAAAATCATTCAAACAAAGGTAGATATAAGATCCACCCAGTTTCCTTGATTTTTCTACAGCTTCTTTATGCAAATTAACGCATTTTTTCTTTGTTCTCGATGATGCTCCTGAATTGCAGCGGCTGCATAATAATTTAATATTATTTTCCTGCGAGTTTATATCCGCTCCCATCACAGAAGCAATGCAATTTGATGCTTTTTCGTAATGTTTAGCCAGCCTGGAAGCTCTTTTCATCAATGGTTCAAGCTCTCTCTTTTGAATAATGTTTAGTTTTGTCATTGCATTCTCCTATTAATTACTGTTATTTTTTTGTTGTTGGTAGTTAATTTAAAGGGAATGAAGTGAACAAAATACACCCTATTTGAAAAAAATATCGAACCAAAATGTACTCTTTTTTGCTTAAGGTAGTATTTTTATTATGGAAAAGTTATAATGATGTCTGATGACAATTGAATTTGATATAGAAGAAACTCTGGAAAGATTGATTCTTTCCGCTTCAGGTTGGAGAGGGGTTTTTGCTTTAAATGGTGATGAAGAAAGTGTTTTAGAGCAGATTTCAGCATCTCATCGAATAATTGCAGGCGCTGCAGCATTTATTTTTTCGCAATATCTTAAAAAAAATACCGGCGATACTGAAAATAAACCTTCAATATTGATTGGTAATGATACCCGTCCTACAGGTAAAGCTATTATCGAAGCGATGATACCTGTTTTGCTGTCCGAAGGCTGTAATGTTTTTTATACAGGAGTTGTCGCAGCGCCGGAAATAATGGCATGGGCTCGTTTTTTTAATGAAAAAAATAAAAATGGTTTAAATAAAACAGGATTTATATATGTTTCTGCAAGCCACAACCCAATAGGTCACAATGGGCTTAAGTTCGGTCTTACTGACGGCGGAGTGTTGGCAGCAGATGAAGCGGTAAAATTGATAGCTGATTTTCGTAAATTGATGGAAAATGGTGATTTTGCCGCTAAATTTGAATCATTATTAACTAGTGCCGAACCAAACCGGATAAAAAATATATATGACAATGAAAATGAAGCAAAAAAGCAGGCTTATAAAGCATATTTTGATTTTTGCGGTAATGTGGTTAGCGGCGGCTGTTCAAACTTAGAGCAAGTTATGAAAGAAGGTCTTGAAAAAAAGCCTCTTGGAATTGTATGTGATTTTAACGGCAGCGCCCGCACAGTATCCATAGACAAAGAGTTTTTTGATTCGCTTGGTTTTAAATTTAAATATATCAATGATAAACCCGGGCAAATAGTCCATCGGATTGTACCTGAAGGTGAATCTCTTGATCCATGCGCAAGATTGCTTGAAGAAATTCATAAAAAAGATTCTTCTTTTGTACTTGGTTATGTACCTGATTGTGACGGGGATCGCGGTAACCTTGTTATATATGATACAAAAATTAACAAAACCCGATCTTTAGAAGCGCAGGAAGTTTTTGCTCTTGCCTGTGTAGCAGAACTTTCACATCTTGTGTGGACAGGAGAAATTTCGTACAACGATAAAAACGAAGCTCTTTGTAAAGCCGCTGTTGCAATAAATGACCCTACTTCGATGCGTATAGACAGAATTGCTGACGCTTTTAGTGTGTCGGTATTCCGGGCAGAAGTCGGAGAAGCCAATGTTGTCTCTCTTGCACGGATGTTACGTGAAGGTTTGTATGATAATAATAAATATATCGTACGTATTTTAGGAGAAGGCTCTGCAGGCGGAAATATAACGCATCCGTCCGCCGTCCGTGATCCTATTAATACAGTTTTAGCAATTGCAAAAATGCTTTCTGTGCGAAGTAATAGTGAATTTTCTGCAGGATACAAGCCGGGACTTTTTGAAATCTGGTGTAAATTTTCCGGTCAAACAGAAAAATATCATGAAGATTTTTCTCTTGCAGATATAATCGATAGTTTACCGCCTTTTTTAAGTACACCTGCATATTCGCCGGATGCGATTATGTCTGTTAAAACGCAGGATCATGCCTTATTAAAAGATAAATATCAGCAAATATTCATAAAAGAATGGGAAGAGCGCAAAGAAGAGTTGAAAAAACGTTTTGATATTTGCAATTGGGAAGCCATTGCGTATAACGGAACTATAGAAAAACGCGGTTTAAACCGGTTTGGAGATGCAGGTAAGGGAGGGTTAAAAATATTATTTTTTGACCGCGATAACAGAGAAATTGCCTATATTTGGATGAGGGGTTCTGCCACCGAACCTGTTTTCAGGATTATGGCTGATGTGAAAACTGCACACACGCCGACCGAAGGGAGGTCTGTGAAAGCTGCCGGGGCTGGTATGGATGTTCAAACTGAAAAATATTTGCTAGAATGGCAGCGTAGTATGATTATAAAAGCTGATATATAGGAGTAAATTATGGGAATTAGAGGCGAAATTTTTTCTAATAAGGTAATGCTTCCCAACAGAACATATTTTTTTAATGTAAAAGAGAACAGAAACGGAGATCTTTATCTTAATATTGTTGAAAGCAAAAACCGTGATAACGGCGGTTTTGATCGCCAGTCTGTAATTTTATTCGCCGATGATTTACAGGAATTTTTAAAGGGCTTTGATGAATCACTTAAAGTAATGGAAAAAGCGATGCGTGAAAAACGCCAGTCAGGAAAAGTTTCAAGTAAAAAATCAAGCGATGATTCAAAAGCGAGCAGTACGCCGCGGCGCAGTTCAGGTGAAAGTTTTAATAAGGGTGAACGCAAGTTTGTTAAACGAAAAGAAGGCGGCGGCGATAAAAGTTTAGACAGGGGATTTAAAAAAAGAGAACGTGATGGACAAGAACGCAGAGGCGGACGGGAACGAAGCGGGAACTTTTCAGATCGCCCAAGAGAACGAGATAATAACCGCAGCAGTAACCGCGGCGCAAGCCGTGAACGAGGCGGCGAATACAGAGCAGGCAGCGATCGCAGACCTGGCAGTGATCGAAGACCTGGCAGCGAACGCAAGCCTGGCAGCGAGCGCAAGCCTGGCGGAAACAAGCGGGTTGTGGTTAGAAAAAAAGAACGGTAAATTAACTGATATATGAAAAAAATTATTTTAATTTTATTAATTTTTACTTTCACTTTTTGTAAACAGACACAGGAGCTGACATGGGAAGTAAAATTTCAAAAAGGACAGACACAGGAATCTGTTCCCATAAATCAAATAATACAAATGGTAAATGGCGAAACATTTTTGTTTGCCGTTCATCCTGATAAAGATGCGTATTGTTATATTATCTGTTATGATTCTTCCCGCGAAATTATGGTTTTACATGATCAATTAATTCCTGGCGGACAGGAAAAAATATTCGGCGCTTTTCAAATTGAAGATCCGCCGGGTACTGAAACAATTTATCTGATAATGAGTCTTGAAAGACAAAATAATCTTGAAAGTCTTATACAAAATTTTCACAATAATCTGGAATCAAGGCAAGCGTCTAATAATCTATATCGTGAGATTTTAAGCCTTCAAAATAGTGTTTCAAGACTGGGAGAACCTGCAAGTTCGTATGTTCCGGGTGCAGGAACTGCAAGAGGAGCTTCGCAGCAGCATGTCACAAGATTTTCAGGAAGTAATTTATATGTCAGAGCTATTACAATCCGCCACTAAAAGATTTACTTTTTTCGGCGTAATTTTATCAATCTCAATTTTAATTTCATGTCTGTTGCTTGTAACCGGAATTATCGGAATGTGGGATACTTTTTTTTACGATAAATGTATTAATACCCGCGTAACTTCTGTTTCAATTGATAAAAGCCCCATTATTGCAACTGTCGATCTTAACGATGCGAGTATTGATATACTGGGTGAACAACTTGACAGCAGAATGGCTTTTGCTGACATCATGGAAGTTTTAAATGACTCCAATGCATCTGCTATTTATGATTTTTTATTCATTCAGGAAAAAAGTCATGATACTTCTTTTATTGACGCTATAAAATTATCTAATAATACTGTTATTGCGGCGTTGGCGATTGACGCGGATATTCAAAATAATTCCGGCATGTTATACAGAGGAATTACAGATGAACAGCGTTTATTGCTGGAAAGGCATGTGTGGAATATTAATGTTGTAAAAGAAGGTAAAATACCGCGGGCGCAGACTTTTATACTTCCAAATACTTCAATAATGGATGCGGCAGCGCAAATAGCTTTAATTAATGCCGAACCGGATCGTGACGGTATATACAGGCGCATTCCGCTCCTTTATAAATGGGAAGATGGATTTCTGCCGTCATTGTCATTGGCAGCCGGTGTTCTTTACTGGAATATTCAAATTGAAAAAATTGAACTTAAAGCAGGAGAATATTTATCGATCCCGTTTTCTGACAACGAATTATTTTTAATCCCAATAGATGAAATGGGGCGGGTACTTGTTCCTTTTACCGAAAACTGGATTGATCAGCAAAATAGAATTCCTTTTCATAAAATGGCTGAAGCAAAACATAATGATTCGGTTTTTGATGATGTATTTTCTGATCTTAACGGAAAAATAGCATTGTTAGCTGAAATTAGCACCAGTCAAAAAGATTTTGGTCCTACATCTTTCGAAAGGCTCTATCCGCTGTCAGGGCTTCATGCGGAAGTTTTGGGCGGGATTCTGGATTGGTCAAAGAATAGATCGTTTATCGGTAAATGTACTTTAATGTACAAAATACTTGTAATATTTATTTTAATAGGATTGTCTTTTTTTATTGTTGGTATTAAAAGAGATATTGTTTTTCATCTTGGGTTTTCGTTTATTTTTCTTGGTTTTTCATTAATAACCGTATTACGCTGGGAAATTTTAGCTATAAAACCATGGTTTTTCTTTCCTGCAGTTTTATTGTTTTTATTTTGGCTGTGCACATTTGTAAACCGTCTTTTTTTACGTTACCGGCGGCAATTACTTTTACATAATGCGCTTTCAAGATATTTTCCTCATGCTCTTGCACAGCGTATAATACGTGAAAATAAAACAGAATTAAAACCTTCGTACAAGGAATTAACAATACTTTTTTCTGATATTGCAGGTTTTACCAAATGGAGCTCCGATAAAAATCCCGAGGATGTACATAATTTTTTAAATGATTATCTTGAGAATATGGCACAGATAATTTTTGCTCACGGCGGAACAGTAGATAAATTTATGGGTGATGGAATTCTGGCTTTCTTCGGCGATCCTTTTGATATGCACAATCATACAGAACAGTGCGTAAAAGCCGCAATTGCAATGCAGAAAAAAGTAATCGGTTTGGCGGAAAAATGGAAATCGAAAGTTGATATTGATTTGAATGTACGTGTAGGAATTAATACAGGAAAAGTGATTGTAGGAAACCTTGGCAGCAAAACAAGAATTGAATATACTGTAATAGGAGCTGCGGTTAATCTTGCCCAGCGGATGGAAAGCAATGCTCCCCTTGGCGGTATTCTTGTTACAGCAGATGTAAAAAACAGGGTAGAAGCAAAATTTGATTTTCCGGAAAGAAAGGATGTTACAGTAAAAGGTTATTCACAGGTTATAGAAGCGTATATTGTGGGGGTTATATGAAAAAGTTATTGGTATTCTTTTTATTTGCGTTTATTATATTTTCCTGCAACAAACAGGATAATTCTTCTCAGCGCAGTATAACAGGCAGGCTGAATAATAGTCAGTATGCCGCCGCTCCGGGAGATGATTCAAATATACAAAAGTTCGCTCTTGTAATAGGCAACTCAAATTACACAGGAATATCAAAACTTAACAATCCTGTTAATGATGCCAATGATATGGAAAAAGCGTTAAATGAACTTGGTTTTACTGTAGAAAAAGTTTTAAACGGCTCTCTTGAACAAATGGAAAACGCAATATTAAATCTGGAACGAAGATTAGGCGCTGCCCGTAATTCATACGGTTTTTTCTTTTATGCAGGTCATGGAGTTCAGGCAAATGGAGAAAATTATCTTATACCGGTAGCAGCTAACAATATCCGAAGCGAAGCTCAATTACGTGACAGAGCAGTTTCCCTTCAATTTGTATTGGATACTCTAAGTGATGCCGGAAATGAACTTAATATGATTGTTTTGGATGCATGCCGAGATAACCCGTTCGGCTGGGCACGTAGCGGAAGCCGCGGGCTTACAGTGGTAAACCGCGCTCCAGCCGGCAGTATTGTAATGTATGCAACAAGTGCAAATTCAACAGCGGATGACGGAGCAGGAAGAAACGGGCTTTTTACAAATCATCTTTTGAATAATCTTACAACTCCAGAACTTAGCGTATTTGATGTATTTGACAGGACAATGGCAAATGTAATTAATGCAACTAACGGGATGCAGCATCCGGAATTATCACTTAGATTTGCAGGAGCAACTTCCGCTTTTCTCGGTTCTCGTCCGGCTCCGGTTTTAACTACGGCTGCAACTTCCGCTCCTGCTCAAAGTGAAAATATTGCAGTTGTACCGGTTTTAGCAGATATTCCTGAAAATATGGTGTTAATTAACGGCGGAAATTTTTTAATGGGTAGCCGTATGAGTGAATGGGGACGTCAAAGTAATGAAGGTATACAACGTCAGGTAACAATTAGTTCTTTTTATATAAATAAATATTTAGTAACACAAAAAGAATACCAGGAAATTATGGGAGAAAATCCCAGTGTTTTTAAAGGAGATAATCTTCCTGTTGAACGAGTATCATGGTTTCAAGCAATTGAATATTGCAACAAAAAAAGTTTAAAGGAGGGACTAACTCCTGTATATACAATAAACGGAAGCCAGGTAAGCTGGGATCGAAATGCAAATGGTTATCGTTTACCTACAGAAGCGGAATGGGAATATGCCTGCCGTGCGGGTACTACTACACCGTATAATTTAGGTTCTTTCATTAATGATATTGCTTGGTATGCAGATAACAGCGGAAGAAAAACAAATCCTGTCGGATTAAAGCAAGCAAATGCCTGGGGTTTATTTGATATGCATGGAAATGTAGCGGAATGGTGCTGGGATTGGTTTGCTGATTATACTACAGTTGTAATTGATCCTTCAGGACCGGCAAGCGGACAAAATCGTGTTCACCGCGGAAGAAGCTGGAATGATACAGCTGAATCACTACGTTCAGCAAATAGAGGTTACGCTCATCCGCAGAATACAAGCAGTTTTACAGGTTTTCGGATTGTTCGTAATGTTTTATAGGTCTTTATTTAATATTTAAAACTTAATCTCTGTATCGGCGAAGCTCCATATAATTTCACAGCTTCTTTGTGCGCTTTTGTCGGGTAACCCTTGTGTTTTTCGTAGCCGTATTTGGGATATAATTTTGCCATTTGTTCCATGTAAGTATCACGCTCTGTTTTGGCAAGAATCGAAGCTGCCATTACCTGCGGCACTTGCGCATCTGCTTTTACCATTGGTGTGCAGGGAAAATTAATATTAGGGACAAATTTTCCATCTACTATAACAGTTGTTAATGATGATAACAGAGATTTTGATATAATAATCTTATCTTCTCCGTGTTCCTCCGTGTCCTCCGTGGTAAAATTCTTTTTTTTTATCATTTCTTCAAACGAACGTTTCATTGCCAATAGACTTGCCTGTAAAATATTTATTTCATCAATTTCTGTATGCGTTGCCCAGCCGATACCAAAAGCAAATGCTTTTTCTAAAATAATATTTCGGATTTCCATACGCTGTACATGATTAAGTTTTTTTGAATCGTTAAGGATTTCAAAAGGAAAATCGTCTTTTAAAATAACCGAAGCGGCGCAGACAGGTCCTGCAAGAGGTCCCCGTCCTGCTTCGTCAATTCCGCAAAGCATTGTTATATTCCTTTTGTCATTTTCCTGTTAATACATTTAAAACATTTTTTAGTTCAGGATCACGTTTGTAATAATTTTCTTCCAGTTCTTTTTCGGTAAGACCTATCAATTCATGGCTCATGTAGTGTATCCAGGAACTCTCATCATTTAGTGTTGTTTCGTGTTTCCGACACCAGTAATCCGGCTGGAAAGGAAGCTGAACTTCCTTGTCCGTAAAATATTTATAATCGTGAACAGCGATTTTTAAATCTTTTCGCGGGATTCCCTTGTCTAAAATTATCTGCGCAAGATGGTTGATAGTTCTGCCTGTATCAAAAATGTCATCGATTAAAAGTACTTTATCTCCCACCCGAAGATAATCAGGCGAATATGTCCAGCCGTCAACTTTTACCTGATCCGCTTTTGCGACATCAGTGTAAGAGCGGGCGACAACTGCTGCATAATACACAGGACGCGCTCCTTTATGAACGATTTTATAATATTCGCTTATAATATTGCCAAGATACGCTCCGCCGCGAAGGGAAACATAAATCACGTCGGGAATAAATCCCTCATTGTATATACGATGCGCCAGTTTTAATGCGTTATCACGAACCGTATCAAATTGTAAAAATTCTTTTATCATATTAACCTCCGTTTCTCCTTGAACTATTTTTTAAACCTGTGTTGAAAAAACCAAAAAAACTGCCGCATAATCCGCCGACAATATGCGCAAAATATGAAATATTGCTGTTTTCTGAACTTAATATCCTGATGATTTGTTCTCCCATAAATAAAATTAAAACAAATATGAATGTTAACGGGATCTCTCCTCTTGTAAAATTTGTAAATGACGAAAGAAGAATCATCATAAATACAACACCGGAAGCGCCCATTAGGGGATTTGGAAAAAATAAAATATTTAATACTCCGGTTACAAGCGCTGTAATAATAATCATAATAAATAAAGAAACAGAGCCGTAATTTTCTTCCAGCATGGGACCAATTACAAGAATAAAAATCATGTTACTGATCAGATGAGTCCAGCTTCCATGCCCTAAGGTATGGGTTAAAATAGAAATCCAATGACTGAAATTCCCGGCATTAAAGGTGCTTCTTCCTTGAACCATAAACCAAAAAATCAATTTTGGAAGAATGGTTTGTGATAAATATAAAACCAGTACACATAAAAGAGAAAAAGTTAAAACAGCCGGCGCATTATATTTTATTCTCATTATTTTAAACTCACTGTTAATTCGATTTCCACAGGACAATGATCGGAACCTTTAATTTCGGGTCTTATTATAGAAGATTTTACCTTGGGTAAAAATTCTTTGTTCACACAATTATAATCGATTCTCCATCCGATATTTTTTTCCCGTGCCTGAGCCATATATGACCACCAGGTATAATGATTAGGCTCGCCGGGATGAAAATGGCGGAATGTATCGACATTACCGGATGCTAAAAATGAATCCATCCAGGCTCGCTCTTCGGGCAGGTAACCTGCGCTGTTTTCATTGTTTTTTGGGCGCGCTAAATCTATTGGAGTGTGCGCTACATTATAATCGCCGCACAATAAAAAGTGCTGTCCCTTTTTTACGATTGATTTGCAAAGTTTTAATATCGCATCATTAAAAGCAAGTTTATAACCCAAGCGTTTTCCTTCATCCTGCGAATTGGGAAAGTATGCGGCTATCAATGTGAAATTTTTGTATTCAGCGACAAGAACACGCCCTTCTTCGTCAAATTCCGGCTTGCCAAGAAAGCGGACATTTTCAGGTTTTATTTTTGTATAAATCGCTACACCCGAATAACCTTTTTTTTTCGCGCTTGCCCAGTACGAAGTGTAAGAAGTATCAGGCGGATTAATAAATTTCGGCGAAAGCTGCCCGGGTTCGGCTTTTGTTTCGTTAAGGCATAAAATGTCCGGGTTTTCTTCTTTTAGCCATTCAAAAAACCCGCGCTTTTCTACTGCTCGGATACCGTTAACATTCCAGGTTATAATTCGCATGGTTTATTATATATTGAAAAAATGTTTTTTATAATATCCTATAAAAAGGGAGAGGTGACAGCTTTAAGTTGTCACCTTTTTTTGGTGTCAGTCACCTTTAGTATTGACAAATTATGGTATTTCGTTTAATATGGAATTAGATTCCAGATTAAACGGAGTAAAAAATAATGCTTGAAAGGACAATAACAAGGGTTGTAAGGGAGTTTTCAAAAAATTTCAGGGTTTTACTTTTAACAGGACAACGGCAGGTGGGTAAAACCACTTTACTTGAAAATCTGGAAAAAGGAAAACGTAAATATGTTACTTTGGATAATCCAAAATTCCGTATGTTGGCCAAAAATGATCCTGAGTTATTTTTGACAGAAAATCCGCCTCCTGTACTAATTGATGAAGTCCAATATGCGCCTGAACTTTTTCCTTACATCAAGATGTATGTTGACACACATAAAAACCAAAAAGGCGCTTTTTGGCTGACGGGTTCGCAAAAATTCAGTTTAATGAAAGGGGTCAGTGAATCATTGGCAGGACGCATTGTCATACTTGAACTTTTGGGATTTTCTTATCGTGAAAAAAACAAACTTCCTTACAGCGGCAAGCCTTTCATTCCGGAACTAAAAACCGATGGCAGTTTAAAAAAAATAAATGCAAAAGAAGTATACAAGCATATTTGGCAAGGGTCTTTGCCGGAACCAATTACTGATAAAAAAATAAATCGTGAAGCTTTTTATTCTTCATATATTCAATCATACATTGAAAGAGATGTCAGGGATTTTTATAATATTGAAAAACCTGTTCAATTTTATAATTTCATATCTGCTGTTGCGGCAAGAACCGGAAGTCTTGTTAACTACAGTAATCTTGCGCGTGATATTGGAATTGACTTAAAAACCGCGCAAACCTGGATGGGTATTCTTGAACGTTCCGGTTTAGTATATCTTTTACATCCATATTCACCGAATATAACCAATCGGATTATTAAAACGCCGAAAGTTTATTTTTTAGATACCGGTTTATGTGCCTATTTATGCCGCTGGGAAACACCGGAAACATTATACTCAGGAGCAATGGATGGAGCGATTTTAGAAACATGGTGTTTTGCGGAAATAATAAAAAGCTATTGGCATAATGGAGTTGATCCGTTGATATACTTTTACCGTGACACAGATCAAAAAGAAATTGATTTTGTAATAGAAAAGAATATGACTTTATATCCAATCGAAGTAAAAAAAACGACAATGCCGTCTCTAAATGATATAAAACATTTTAACATTCTTGAAAAAATGGGAAAAAAAGTAGGTACTGGAGCCGTTTTATGTCTTGGAAAAGAACGCATGTCAATAAATCGAGATGTAATTTCCATTCCTGTTTTTGATATTTAAAGATAATCATGTTTGATGTATGACTGTTTTCTGTTAGCTGTAAAATTATTTTTGTAAAAAACATTTTTAAATCACCTTCTTCTCCATCCACTTATTGCTTAACCAGCGTTTTGTAAAAAAGATACCTCTAAAAAGAAAGTCCGCACCCATTGCAACATATACGGCTACAGGTCCCAATCCAAATGTAAAAGCCAATAAAAACGCGGCGCATACCCTTACAAGCCACATTGTGCATGCAGCTACAATCATAACATAATTAGCGTCCCCTGCGGCTTTTAATGCGTTAGGAAGTACAAATGACGGACACCAGAATAAAGTTGACGTGATACAGTGGACAGTTAAAAATAGTACGCACATTTTAAACGCTTCTTCGGATAAATTAAAAATACTGACAATCGGGTTCATAAAAATAAAAATATTTATATTTATAAAAAGGTACGTTAAATAAGAAAGCAGCATTATCTTTTTTGTGTACCGTTTTGCGGCTGAATAATCTCCCGCTCCGATACATTGCCCTGCTACAATTAAAAGCCCCATGCCAAAACCGCTGCCAGGCATAAATGCGATAGAATTTATTGTCGCGCTTACAGCGTTAGCCGCAATTGCGGCGGTTCCGAATATTGTAAAAATTCTTGTAATTAATATTTTACCAATCTGGAACATGGATGATTCAAGACTGCTAGGAATGCCGATTTTTAAAATACGTTTAATCATGTCCTTATCAAGTTTGATCTTCATTATACCGCTAAGATTTATAATTCTTGTTTTATCCTTCATTAAAAGGTAAATTAATAAAACTGCGAGTATTACACGCCCGATAAATGTTGATAATGCGGCTCCAGCCACACCCAGTTTTAAAAGGTAAATAAAAAGCGCGTTCGCTCCAATGTTAAAAATGTTTAAAAGGATGACGGCACGCATAGGAACTTTTGAATTTCCCATACTGCGAAACATTGCGGCGGCAGCGGTGTAGATAGCCAAAAAAGGATACGAAAGAGCAATAAATAAAAAATAAACATCCGCCGATTGCATTACATCTTCTGCGATATTGCCGTAAATAATGGAAAGCATCGGGCGGCGTGTGAATAATGTAAGAACCATCAGTATTAACGAAATTATTAAACTTATATAAACAAGCTGCTTTGCGGAGCCGCACGCGTTTTTTTCTTCCTTACGTCCTAAGTACTGGCTTATTACGACTGAACCTCCTGTGGCTATTGCATTAAACGCGGTAATAATTAAAAAGTTGATAGTTTCAACAAGTGAAATTCCGGACATCGCATGTTCGCCAACGTAACTTACCATTACCATGTTAACGATACTTATCATAACAATAAGGAGTTGTTCGATTATAAGCGGCAAAAATAAAGCAAAGAGCCGTTTATTACTCCAATCTACAGGTGTGGGATTTAATGGAGTATCCAGAGGAGAGCTGTGTATCGCTGAAGCGGGATTTACCGGTTGTTCGTTCAAAATGTCTCCATAGGATAATTATTTGCTTATCTATGTACTAAATTTGTGTTATATTTAATAGTATGGCAGATTTGTTTGATTATATTAAGTGGAGGGGTGATATTTGTTTTTCAGCTTCTCCGTTTAACCCTGTAGACAATATAATTCTCTCCCAGCTTTCATACCTTACCTTAGACGGTATTGTTCCAAGCCCAGAAGATAAAACCGGTATAAGTATTGCTTTAGCCGTCAGGGTTTACAATGAAAGATTAAACAGCAGAGAAGGAATAAAAGTAACTTCGATTTTCAAAGAAGATCCGCAGTTAATAAGCTCCTTAGCTTCTTCCAGAAGGTTTGGAGACTGCCAGCTTTTCGGTTATGTAAACCAAATTGACACAAATCTTGAAATTCAATTTTCCGCTTTGAGCGTAAATACAAATGATGGTTTTTGTTTTATAGCTTTTAGGGGAACTGATACTTCATTGGTAGGATGGAAGGAAGACTTTAACATGTGTTTTAAAGATGTTGTTCCTTCTCAGCTTGAAGCGGTAAAGTATCTTGATAAAATGGCTCCTATGATTAAAGAGGATTTGCGTGTTGGAGGTCATTCAAAAGGCGGCAATCTTGCTATTTATTCCGCTTCAAATTGCAGTAAAAAAAATCAAAAACGAATTAAAGTAATTTATAATAACGACGCTCCCGGTTTTAACGAAAAATTTATTTCCAGTACAGGTTATTTAGCGGTAAAAGACAGGATTCAATCCTATGTGCCGCAATCATCGGTTATTGGAATGTTTATGGAACATGGAAAAAGCAACATTATAATAAAAAGCACTGAAAGCGGTATTATGCAGCATTGCCTTTATTCTTGGGAAGTAACACATAACGATTTGGTTCGCGCGGAAAAATCTACAGTAAGCAGCCGTTTTATTAACAAAACAATCCGTGAATGGATTAATAGTCATGATAATGCACAGCGTGAACATTTTATTGAAGCTCTCTACCATATATTTAATGAAGCGGATGTTAAATCTACTGTTGATTTTGAAAATTCATGGTTTTCTTCGGCAGGACGTGTTTTAAAATCTTTAAGCCATGTTGATGAATCGACAAGAAAATTTATAAGAAAAACAATAGCCGGACTTTTTGTAACAGCAGGGCGTAATTTTGATTCGCTTTTTAAAAATGACGAATAGGTTTTACATCGATTTTACATTAATGGAGCAAATATCCGAAGAACATCCTGAATAATCCGCTGCAATGCATTGCGGGCGCAGTCTTTTATGGTAATTTCATGAGAACGCGGAAGGGTATTTAAAAAATCTTTTTTAATTTCTGTTACAGTATCGCTTGCATAGATTAATACACCGCATTCAAAGTGAAGGTACAGGCTTCTGAAATCAAGGTTTGTAGTTCCTACTGTCGCTACTTTATCATCGGAAATAAATGTTTTTCCGTGATTAAATCCCGATGTGTATTCATAAACTTTTACTCCGGCTTGAATTAAACGGCGGTAATATGAACGTGATGTAATCGCTACTATCCATTTATCCCATCTGTGAGGTGTAATTATGCGGACATCAACTCCGCTTTTAGCTGCAAGGGTAAGCGCGGATAAAAGATTATCATCTACAATCAGATAAGGCGTATTAATATATACATAATTTCTTGCCTGATTTATTATCTGGATATATACATGTTCTCCGACATTTTCAGGATCTACAGGGCTGTCTGCATAAGGCTGAACATATCCCCATGATTCATAACCTTCGATTACGCCGCTTGCTGTATGTTCAATAATATTATCCCGCCACGGAAAAAATGAAGTATAATCGTCTTTAATTTTAAAACCAAGGTTCCACATTTGCAGAAAAATTAAAGTTAAAGACCATGCTCCGTCTCCTTCGATCATTATAGCTGCATCTTTCCAGTGGCCAAATCTTTCTACTACATTAATATATTCATCGGCGATGTTTAATCCGCCTGTGAAAGCTACTTTGCCGTCTATTGAAATAATTTTTCTGTGGTCTCTGTTATTTTGCAATGAAGAAATAATCGGTTTAAACCTGTTAAAGACATAACTTTTTATCCCTTTTTTTCTTAATTGTTTTTGAAAATCTGAAGGTAGAGTGAGAAAGCAGCCAAGATCATCATACATAATTCTTATATCCAAACCAGCTGCGGCTTTTTTCTCCAGTGTCTTTAATATAAAATCGAGCATGTGCCCTTCTTTTATAATAAAAAATTCCAGAAAAATATATTTCTTTGCTTTTTCCAGTTCTTCTAAAACATTATAAAAAAAAGATTCGCCTGACGGAAAATAAACTTGTCTTGTATTGCCGTAAACGGGAAAACCTGCATATTCCTGTAAATAATGTGCCTGTGTTTTAAATTCAGGATGAATATTTATTAATTCATCAAGACGGTTGCCGGGCATAAAAAACGCTTTCTGAGTGTCTCTTATGTTGCGGTTCAAAGCACGTCTGAGTTTTTTTGGATTAGACCAGAAGTTCAGCATTATATAAAGTATTCCGCCGAAGAAGGGAAATAATAAAATTAAAAATATCCATGTAAGTTTGTAACCTGGTTTTTCATGTTTATTAATTATTGAAATACAAACAATGGTACTTATAAAACCAAGAACAAGATATGAGTATCTTAAATAAATCCCGGTTCCTGCTATTAAAGAAATTATAATTGCAATTTGTATCAGTAAAGATATTATTACCAGCGCTTTTCTTCTAAGGAGTACATTCAGCCACTTTTTGGTTTTTTTTACCGGCATTTATTATTGTCCTAATAAATTAAATTGGCCATTTTCCTGCACCTTGCCGCAAGACTTTTATTTCATCTGCGCACATGTCTAAAATTGTAGAAAAAATGCGCTCTCTTTCTTCGCCGCTGTCAAGAATTAAGTCCAGTCCTTCTATGTCATCAAGTTCCCAGCCGCTTTCAAAGAGCTGGTCTTCCGGTATCGGCGGCAGTTCTGTTTCTGCATCTTCGCTGTCTTCCATTTCATTGTCGGCGCTTTTTATCATACTTCTTTTTGCGGTTATCGAATAAAGAGGATGTTTAAGAGTTTCTATCAATTTTACCGGAACAGGATAATCGGGGATACGAACGCCAAGTTCCTGACGGCGGATATCAAGAAATTTTTCAGTTCCTGAAAGTGTTTTTAAAATAAAAACATAAGGTCCTGGCGTAAGGCGGTTTATCAATCGAAAGCGCGTATTATCCAATTTACAAACTTCTACAAATTGCGAAATGCTTGAACACAATAAAGTAAAATGGCGTTCATCTCTTTCACCTGAAATGCTTCTTAATTTTTTTATTGCGGCAGGAGATTTGATCGAACAGACAATACTCCAGCTTGTGTCAGTAGGAAGAGCTAGAAGACCTCCGTCCTGCAGTATCCGTGCTGCGCGGTTTAAAACTCTGTCATCAATATTTGACGGGACAATGTATTCAAGCATATCACCTCACGGAACCCACATTAATTTATCGGGAGCGGATTCTTTTAAAAAAATATTTTCATATCGCCCGGAATGTTTTATAGAAGTTTTTTCAGGATTATATGTTTGCATTAAACACCAAATAATATCTTCCATTATATTGGAAGAATGAGTAGTGACATACCGGAACCATATTTCTTTTTCTTCCAGTATTTTCCGCACCTGTTCATTGTCTTTGCATAATTCCGGATCTGTTACCCGCCGTATTTCGCTTCGCAGTCCTCCGTAAATTGTTTTTTCTACAAAGAAAAGGCGCAAACGGTTTTTTTCATCCATCCAGTATATTTCAAAAATTCCTGCGACTGCCGGGACTTTTGTGATTATTGAATAACGGTCAGCTTTGGATAACGGAGACCAATTAACAAAATAATAAATATCCCCATTTTTTTCTGTTGCTTTAATATCATAATTCATAATTCAATTTAGCATAAAAATAATACATTTTCCATACATAAATAATAATAGATGTATGAAAATAGATACACTATCGTAATTTAAAGGGTTTTGCATATCTTGTAAAAATAATGTAATTCCTTATGTAACATAGAGTTATAATTATTGTTATAGATTATATATGACTTGGCACGTTTATTGCTATAAAATAATAACCTATATAGGGCGGAGGGCTATATGCAGAAGAAGCAGTTAAAATCCAATGATAATTTGCTTGATGTGTATTACAAGCAGATTAAAGCATTTCCTCTTTTATCATTTGAAGAAGAATTGGAATTATCCAGGCAAATTCAGGAAACCCTGCGCAATCAGGGCGATGTTTCAGAATTTGACGGGAATTGTCCTGCTTTGCATAAATTGGTCAACTCCAATTTAAGGCTGGTAATTAAAATTGCCGGATTATTTAATGTACCCGGCATTTCCATTATGGATATGATTCAGGAAGGCAATATAGGATTGATTCACGCGGCGAAAAAATTCGATTACCGCAAAAATGTTCGTTTTTGTTCTTATGCAAGCTGGTGGATCCGCCAATTTATAAGCAGATATATTATCAATAAAAGGCGCATGGTTCGTTTGCCGGAACGCAAAGAAGAAACACTGCGTAAAATCCAGCAAACATATCATGTTCTCTGCCAATCCTTGATGCATCAGCCGAATTCAGTTGATATTGCCAATGAACTTGGTATTTCTGTTCAGGATGTTGATTCGTATGTAAATATGTCCGCTGATTCATTATCATTTGAACGAAATATGAATGATGATGAAAATATAAGCGCTGTAGATTTCCATGAAGATTATACTTACAACCCTGAACGATCTTTAATGAAGCAGGCATCTGTTGACGGTACTATGCGTGTACTTAATAATTTAATGGATAAAGAAAAACGAATAATAAGTTATCGTTATCAATTAAACGGCTGCGAGCGCCATACATTACGGGAAATCGGAGACAAACTTGATATATCTCCCGAAACTGTCCGCCAGATTGAACAAAGAGCGCTTAAAAAAATTCGAAGTCATGCAAATGAACTGCGCGAATGTATCTACGAAGAAGCGATGTAAGACAAGTTAATAAATTAAGAATTTTTACCACGAACCACACGAACCATCACGAAAGAAGAAAAGATATCGAAGTATAAGTTCGTGGTCGTGCCTGTAGGCACGATTTTGTGTTTTTTGTGGTTAAGTATTTTTTATAGTACTATTAAAATTATAGTAATTTATTTACAATCATTTTATGATAAATGAAAATGCTCTTGTTATATATAAAAATAAACCTGCGATTGTAAAGAGCGCGCTGAAGGAAAATATACAATTACTCTAGCAGACAGCGAACAGATAAAAGTGCGGGATAAAGATATAGAATTAATCCATCCCGGACCTGTAAAAAACTTCAGCGAAATTAATATTAATAACCTTTCAGACTCTTCAATCAAGGAAACATGGGAATTATTACTGGAAGAAAATGAACCCATGTCTTTAAAAGATCTTACCAATTTAATATATAACGAATATAAACCATCAACAGCTTTTGCGGTTTATTCCCTGTTAAAAGACGGGCTTTATTTTAATGGAACAATCGATGCGATTACTCCCCGTAAAAAAGAAGATGTTGAAAGCGAAGAATCAAAACGCGGCGGTAAATTAAAAGAAACAGAGGAACGCTGCGCTTTTATCGAACGTTTAAAATTATGTGTAAAAAACCCTTCAGGTAATGTTTTACTGCCTGATGATAAACGTTTCATGCAGGATATAGAAGCGCTGGCTTTCGGTAAATCAATAAAGAGCCGTACGTTAAAAGATTTAGGTATTAGTGAAACGCCGGAAGACGCGCATAGTCTTCTTTTAAAAACAAGTTTTTGGACAAAGATGGTAAATCCGCATCCAAGCCGTTTTGGTCTTTCTTTAAATAATGCTGTTGTTTGCCCCGACGCGCCTTTAGCCAATGAACAAAGAAAGGATCTATGTCACCTAAAAGCATTTGCCATTGATAATAGCTGGAGTAATGATCCCGACGATGCTATTTCTGTAACCGAAGAATCGGGAAATACTGTACTTTATGTGCATATCGCAGATCCAGCTTCCAGTATTACTTTTGACAGTCCTTGCGAAAAAGAAGCAAGAGATCGCGGAGCCACTCTTTATATTCCGGAAGGTACTTTCCGTATGTTAGCTGAAGATACTATACCTTTATTTGCTCTTGGGTTATGTGAAAAATCACCTGCGCTTACTTTTAAAATGACAATAGATACACAAGGTAATGTTATTGATACTGAAATATTTCCTTCGATTATTAATGTGCGCCGTTTAACATACGAACAAGCCGACAGGGAAATGGAAGAAGATTCTGATGATGGTGTTATATTTCGTTCTCTTTTTAATTTAACGCAAAAAATTTGCAATCGCCGTATTAAACAAGGCGCTATCAATATTGAATATTATGATGTTCATATATTTATAGAAAATGAAACTGTAAAAATAGAACAGGAAATACATTGTAAATCCGCATCTATCGTAAAAGAATGTATGATAACAGCAGGAGAGGGAGCCGGAACATGGGCAGCTTCAAAAGGACTTGCATTTCCGTATATAAGTCAGGAAATTGAAACACAGCCCGATAACAAACAAAAAGATTTAGGCGGTATCGCAGGATCATTTCAGCTTAGGCGCTGTATGAGACCTCGTGTTCTTTCTGTAAAACCGGGTCGTCATCAGGGGTTGGGATTGGAAACTTACACACAGGTTACAAGCCCTCTTCGCAGGTACACAGACCTTTTATCGCACATTCAGATACGCAAAGTGCTGCGCGGCGAAAAACCGCTTTCTGCTGATGATATGTCAATGTGTCTCGGTTACGGCGAAGCTGCATCTTCTGCGGTAATTCACGCCGAAAGAGCTTCAAATAATCACTGGATTATGGTTTACCTTGCTGAAAAAATAGATTCAATATGGGATGCTATTGCAATCGAAAATAAAGGAAACCGCTGGCTTGTATTAATACCTTCAGTCGCGCTTGAAATCCAAATACCGCTGCAAAAGAAAGTATCACCTAACGAAACGATTAAACTGGTTTTAAAATCCGTTAACATTTCCAAAGGTGAAGCTATTTTTATACACGCGGTTTAGAACATTATAAATAATGTCCGCGGATTAATGCGGATTTTCACGGATTAATATAATTATCTGCGAACAGAAGAATTTAAGTGTTTAAATTTCTTCACCAGCAAATTAGTTTTTCTCTGTCGTTTACAAATCCATAATTTGTAAAATATTTTGCATACTCGCTTTTTGCTGCATCTTGACCGTTAATTTTTTCCAATACAATTTTATTTTGCGGCATTATCATTCTTGTTCGCGGTATTTTTAACATTTCAATTAACCGTGGAATATCGTGATCATCTGTTTTTATTAAAATTTGGAGTTCCTTGCCTGTTTTTGCAGACATGGCAAGAAGGTTTGAGCCTTTATAATAAAGCCTGTTACCGGAGCTTCTGGCGCATAACTTGTATTTAATATTGGAAAAATCTATTTCCAAACCTGCCGGGCTTGCCGGGTCTGCGGCGTTCATCCAGAAAAATTCATTAAAACTTTCTGCTTTTTCAAGCTCGGAAGCAATCGAAGGAGACGCAAATTGCAAAGAATTAACACCTGCAAAAAAACGGCCTGTTACAAGTTCGCCTGCAAGTTCCATCCGCCGCATGGTAGGAAGCAGTTTTGACCATGATAAAACAGAAGATTCGTATTCCAAAAACGGACGGCATAAAATTCCCCAGCGGCTTAGTAAAAGACGCACACGATCGCGGTTAAGAGCATCTTCTTCGATAGGATCGATATCTGATAATGAACTATTTGTATAATAATCATTTGTTAAAAGCGAAAACCAGTTACCGTGTACAGGCGCTCCGCCTTTCCAGCGGTTTTTTAAAGCGCTCGGAATTTTCGGCTTGCGTCCAAACGAATAATTGTTATTCGAAATTTGCGGTATCTCAATTTCTTTTGGAATAAAGCCGTGTTCTATACCTCTTCTTACAGGATCATAAGAATCTGCGGTTAAATTACCTTTCCAAACTTCATCCCATAAAGATTCTGTGCAGGTACGGCTGTCTGTATTTAATTCGTTTTTTATTTCCCAAAAATCTCGCGGACGGTTAAAAAAAGCCGATGTTATTAATTTTTCCATCATGTTATTTGTTTCTGTATTTTTTTGGTTTTCAAAAGCCAATTCCAAATCTTCCGGATGACAAAAACTAATTTTTTCTTTTCCGCCTGTTCCGTACCATACAAGATTCCCTTCGCGTATCTGTTTATTTAATTTTTCAGGATCATACATTGAGTTTCTTGCATAAAATATTTCTGTTTCCCATAACTTAGCGGTTGCACTCCAAGCCTGAAGATTATTTTTAAAAATCGAATCATCATTTCCGCCCAATCCGTGTTTAAGTGCAAGAAATGGAACAATTAACGAAGCCGCTCTTTCTTTTATTTCTGCTCTTGCTTTTTTGCGTGAGAGACGTAAAAGCAATTCTAGATTTTCTCTATCGCAAATTAAAGGAGTTTGCGTTGTTTCAGATTCTGCGTCTTCACAAATAATGTCATTAAAAACTTCATCAACTTCTGCAAGGGCGTTAATAGCGTCTTCTGTTTCACTTATTGCCGTGCCGAATATTTTGCTTATTTGTTCTGCAGAAATTGGTCCTTCATAACGCAGCCATTGACCAAGAATACTTAAAGGTTCTTTTTCCCAAGTTTCTTCCCATTCACTGTGAACAATTGATGCTATTTTTGCGCCGTTTCGTTTAATTGTTTTTATTTTCTGTGTATCGATTGTATTTATAATTTCCTGCGGTATAAATGAACATAAAGATTCCCATTCATTTAAAGGTATGGCGATTCTTTCTTTTACCCATTCAACTAAAGAGCGTTCGTTATCAGGAGCGTATCCGTATTTTTCTCTTCTCAGCCTTGAAACAAAATCTTCTATTATTAATTTTTTTAAGACAGGACGCAATGATGCGTTGTTTATTGCTTCTTCAATAATTTTGTCGGAAAGGGTTGCGGATTTTGAACCTATTAAATCTTTTCGATCGTCATATTCATATACGAAATTGTCTGTTTCGGCTCTTACAACATCATTGGAAAAAGGACTTGGTGTATTTGTTTGAAAAAACGATAAAGTTATTTCACCATTATTTATGGAAGAAATTAAATCGTTAAACCCCGTCATGTCGAATGTGTCGATAAGGCAGCTTCGCCATGCTTCAGTTGTTACGGGAAAACCATCTTCTTCCATTACGGCGTCAAAAAGGCGTTTTGATCTTTGGCGCATGAGCCAAAGCGGAGTGCGTTTGCCAAACGGCGCTTTTGGAAGTAAAAGACTGCGTTCTGCTGCTTCGCGGAACGCTGCGCCGAAAATACCGGAGCTTTCCAGGCGGTTTCTGAAAAACCTCTGCGCTCTTGTAATTCCGCCTGTATCACAATTTTCAAGAGATAAAAGCGCTTTTCTGAATATTTCTTCTATGTGATGCCCTGTTTCTTCGATGCCAAGATTAGGCAGTAAAAATAAAATATTGTCATCGGTAGAAAAAGAAGCTACACGCAGTTTAATTGTTTCTTCAAGTTCTGTGCTTAAAGCAAGTGAAAGCGGATAATTAATTTGTCCGCCTCTGAAACTGTGAACTACTACGGAGCAAAAATCCCTGTTTTGTTCGTTACCTTTTATTATTTCAATAATAATGTTTTTATTGTCAGATAACGGAAGACCTCTTTGCGATATGCCTTGCTGTTTTAAAAAATTATTAAGAGAATTATATGCACATGCGGGAAGGTCTGATGGAATACTGGCGCTTTTATTAAATTCTTCCAGTATTAAAAGTAATTTTTTGGTCAGGTTAACGCTTCTGAATTGTATATCCGCTTTCCAGAACGGAATATAATCAGACCTTTTTTCCAGCGGAGTAACTTCTACAGATTCATCGCTGATGCTGTCTATCCGCCAGCCTCTCGCTCCAAAATCAAAATGATCGCCGACTCGTCTTTCCCAGACAAACTCTTCGTCAAGCTCTCCTATTTTTGTTCTGTCAGGAAGCCTTATCGAATAATGTCCGCGGTTTGTTATAACACCGCTTGATGTATAGAGCAGGGTAGTGGTTCCGTCCATTATACCGATTGTTCCTTCTGTATTTTCAAGCCAAAGACGCTGTTTTACATCACGCAGTCTGGATTTACTGTTAAGGTTTTCCTTTGACGAAAGCCCTGCAAGCATTCGTATAACACGTTTATATGAATCGTAATTAAGATTTTTAAAAATATAAAAAGTTTTTATAAGTTCATAAAGTTCTTCGATGTTTCTGTCTTTTTCCGAACAAAGAGCGAGCACCAATTGCGCAAGAATGTCCTGCGGATTTTCTATAGGAAAAATTTCTTCTATATCTCTTTCTTCAACGGCGTTTTTTATAGCGGCTGCTATTAAAAGGTCTTTGCCATGAAAGGCAAAAAGTTTTCCCTTGCTTGTCTGTCCTACACTGTGACCTGCTCTTCCTATCCGCTGTAAAACCTGCGACACATTACCCGGGCTTCCTGCAAGAATAACTTCATCTATGTCACCGATGTCGATACCAAGTTCCAAAGAAGCAGTTGCAACAACACATGGAAGTATTCCTTGCGCTAGTCCTTTTTCTACGCTGCGTCTTAGTTCTTTTGCAAGAGATCCGTGGTGTGGAAAAGCGATTGCTCCTTTAAGATCCCGTCCTGTTGGGTTTCCGTTATGCGCAAAAAAGATGGCTCCTTCCTGATTGATCAAGTGACAAAGACGTTCCGCTCTTTTTCGTGATTCCGCGAATACAAGTAAAGTCGCTCCTTCCCAAATTCGTTTTAAAACATAATTGATTAACGGAGTATAACGGCTTGCAAAATTAGCATTATTATTAAATATATATGTGTCTGTATCTTCTGTTTGTTCCAAAGAAGTAATATCCGGAAACTCAACACTAAACTCAATTTTCTTTTGTGCGGGAGGAGAGACAATATGAACATTTTTCCCGACAAATTCTGCGGTTACTTGAGGATTACGGACAGTAGCAGAAAGACTTATTCGCTGAAAATCCCCCGCAATTAATTTTAGCCTTTCTATTTGGCACGAAAGATACGCGCCTCTTTTATTTCCGATTATCGCGTGTACTTCGTCTATAATTAAACATTTAACATTCGATAAAACTATCCTGCCTTTTGGATTTAATAAAATAATCGCAAGGCTTTCCGGAGTAAGAACAAGTATCGAAGGAGGTTTAATAAAAAACTTTCTGCGCGCGGATTGCGGAGTGTCGCCAGACCTTGTTTCTACACGAACAGGCGGAAATGCAAGACCTTCTTTTTCAAATTGTGTTTTTATTGCCGCTAAAGGTAAAAGTAAATTTCGTTTTATATCTTCGTTTAATGCTTTAAGAGGAGAAACATAAATAACAGATAATTTTTCCGCAGGATATTCATTTCTGCAAAAGCTGGAAATAGCCGAAAGAAAAGCTGTGAGAGTTTTACCGCTGCCTGTAGGAGCCAGTGCCAAAACATTTTCGCCTCTTTCAATTAAAGGCCACGCCTGTATTTGTACAGGCGTGGGTTTTTCGAAAGTTTCTGCAAACCAGGTGCGGATTATCGGATGAAAAGTTTCCGGTAATTTACCCAATTTTTGCTATTGGCTGTTTTGACGCGGCTTGTGTTCCAGTCGGGACAAGGAAGTGTACTTTACCTGCCACGTTTGTTTTTATTTCAAGTTCCATCTTCATGGATTCTAAAATTAAAATAGTTTCGCCGGGTTTTACATCCTGACCTTCAGACGCTACATAACGAAGAACAGTTCCCGCAACAGGAGCTACAATAGTATCACCGCCTGCAGTTGTCGTTGATGGAGCTGCCGGTGCTGCCGCTGCGCCAGCCGGAGCTACGGCTACAGTTCCAGCAGGAGCTACAACAACATCGTAATTTGCGCCGTTTACATTTATCGAGTAACGCGCAGCTTGTGAAGCAGCTTGCCCTGCAGGTGCGGATGCGGGAGCGGCTGAAACTTCAGCTTCAGGTTTAAATACAACAGGTCCTTCTGCGCGTTTTTTAAAGAAGTCCGGAGCAACTTTTGGGAACATGGCTAGTGTAAGAACATCTTCTGTAGATACATTATTACCAAGTATTTTTTTTGCTTCTTCTTCAAGTTTTGAATATTCCGCGGGGATTTCGTCTGCAGGGCGGCATGTCATTTCTTTTTCCATCTTTAAAGCATCAAGCGCTTTTTTTACAAGGTCTGAATTTTTTGGAGCAGGACAGGCTCCGTATTTACCTGCGACAAGATCCTGGAACTCGCCTGAAAGTTTGTTATAACGTCCGAAAAGTACGTTAAAAACTGCCTGAGTTCCGACGATTTGGCTTGTAGGTGTTACAAGCGGCGGATAACCTGCGTCTTTTTGTACAACTGCGATTTCTTTAAGAACATCGTCCATCTTGTCGGCGGCTCCTTGTTCTTTAAGCTGGCTTTCCATATTGCTTAACATTCCGCCTGGAACCTGGCTGACTAAAAGACGTGTATCTGCTCCGAGGAAGCTCGATTCAAATTTTTTATAATTTTTGCGGACTTCGCGGAAGTATGCTGCGATTTCAAGTAACAGGTTTATATCCAATCCTGTGTCGTATTCGGTTCCTTTAAAAATTTCTACCATTGTTTCTGTCGGGCTGTGGCTTGTTCCCATCGACATCGAAGAAATTGTCGTATCAAGAATTTCCGCTCCGGCTTCGGCGCACTTTGTTAAAGTCGCTACCGACATACCTGTAGTGGCATGAGTGTGGATTTCGACAGGAAGGGTTGTTACTTTTTTTATTGCCTTTACAAGATCGTAGCCTTCGTAAGGTTTTAAAAGTCCTGCCATGTCTTTTATACAAATTGAATCCGCGCCGATATCAACAAGCTGTTTTGCAAATTCGGCGTATTTTTCTATTGTGTGGAATGGTGTTACAGCGTAAGAAATAGTCGCTTGAATATGCTTACCTGTTTTTTTTGCGGCTTCTGTTGCGGTTTTAAAATTGCGGGGATCGTTACATGCGTCAAAAATACGGAAAATATCGACGCCGTTTTTTGCGGCATATTCTACGAATTTGGCGACAACATCATCGCCGTAATGGCGGTAGCCTAAAAGATTTTGACCGCGAAGAAGCATCATTATAGGAGTTTTGGGAAGAGCTTTTTTTAATTTCTTTAATCTTTCCCACGGATCTTCATTAAGAAATCTGATACATGCGTCGAAAGTAGCTCCGCCCCATGCTTCCAGTGCGTAAAAACCTGCTTTATCAAGTTTGTCGCAGATCGGCAGCATATCCGCAGTTACCATGCGGGTAGCAAACAATGACTGATGCGCATCACGCAATACTAAATCGGTTAATTTTACTTTTGGCATTTTTCCCATCCTTTTTAAAAATTTATATTAGTTATTTGTTTTTCTGTATTCTGTAACAGCGGCGGTAATGGCTGCGATTACGCCATCGTTTGATTTTTCGCCGGCAAAAGCGCTTCCTTCTTTTTGTATGTTAAATTTGGCTTCTATGCCTCTGCCAAGTTTTGTTAATAAAGCAATCATTAATGTGAAAATAATACCCATACCAATAAGATGTAAAATACTGCCCTGATTGATCATTTCTATTAAGGTCATAGATCCTCCAAATTGATTTTATATTACAGGAAAATTCAAGCGGTTACAAGGGTACTATTTAAGTTTTTTCCGCAATTTGCGGCGGCGGTTTCTTTCTGCGGCTTCTTCAGCGCTTTCAGTTTCTGATTTACCGTTTTCTTCATTGTTGTAAATACGGATTACTTCCTTGTCAGGAAGGCGTGACGCAATTATGAGCCAAATTGCTCCGAACAGCATCATAAAAAAGCATAAAACCTGTCCTGTAGAAAAACTAAGAAGCGGGTGCGCGTATGCTGTCGGAAGAGTAGTTTTTACAATTTCGAACCGATAGCCAAGATGCGAATCCGGTTCGCGGAAATACTCGATTATGAAACGGAAAAAACCATAACCTATAAAATATAAACCGATTAAAAACCCTTTAAATGGTTTTCGATTACGGAAAATCCAGATAATCGCCCAAAGAACAATACCTTCAAATAAGGCTTCGTATAATTGAGAAGGGTGGCGGGGAAGGTTAACATACAAAAGACCTGTTATATCGATACCGGTTTTTGCCGCTATTTCCTGCACCCACGGTTCGTATGCAGGAAGCAATTCTGTTCTTGTTATATCATTATATGGAAAAATTATTCCTAACGGACCTGATGTTACCCTGCCGTAAAGTTCGGCATTGATAAAATTGCCAAGCCGTCCGAATGTATAACCAAGCGGGATCGCCGCAGCAAACATATCGCCTATTTCACGGAAACTGTATTTTTTAACCTTTGCATAAAGTATTACTGCAAGAAGTCCGCCTATTGCGCCACCGTGATAACTCATGCCCTGAAGCCCTGTGAACTTTCCGCGTCCGTCGAATGGCCAGAAAATCAGCCAGGGTTTTAACCAATATGTGTTGTCGCCGTAGTAAAATAAAGTTGAAAAAAGTCTTGCACCTAAAAGCAGTCCCAGTATTCCCCAGACAAACAAACTGGAAAGCGCGTCTTCTGACATCGGAAAGTTTCGCTCTCTAACTTGTCTTCGGTATATATAATAGGCGGTCGCAAATGCAAATATAAACATTAGCCCGTACCAGCGAAACGGTAAACCGGGAATTATTACAGGGTTAAGCCATGATGGAAAATCCATTTTAAACCTTATAACCTTGCTGAATAGCTTTAGTCAGTTTCAATTTAATAAAATTATTTTCTTTTTTTAATTTAGAAATTTCCAATTGTTGTGTTTTTACCGTTTCGATTAAATCACCCTGGCTCATAGCGCCCGAATGCAGTAAATCTTCGATATATTCCATCTTTGTATCAAAATCAATTTCTGCTTCCAGTTCTGCTTCCTGAAAACTGTCTTCAATTTGCTTGTCATCCGGCGTGTAATTATCTTCAGGGCTTTCAAGGATTTTATCGGCGATGCGGTAAACTGCCTGTGATAAAACCGATTGAGGTTTATAAAGTAAAATCGGCAATCTTGAAGCAAGTGCTGTATCCTGAAGCGTATCGCGGTAAATAATTCCCATGTGTTCGATTTTTAAATCAAGATATTCTTCGCACGAACGGCGGATCTTCATAGCGACATCGGCGTTTTTAGGCTCGTCTACCATGTTCATGATAAGACGCGGGCGAAGGTTATCAAGACGTTTAACAAATTTTTCGTGAGAGACAGGATCGATTTTTTGAATTTCGGGCAGTAATTTTGGAATGTAAATATGACCCGCTCCGTCTTTGCGCATCTTTTCCAAATGAGCGCGTGCTTTTGATCCTCTTGTGCATGAGCTGAACATCAATCTGAATACTGTATTTTTCAAAAAAACATAAGCGTTTAAAACTGCTGTTACAGCAGGAGCAGAAACGACAATACCTTGATTGGAAAGCAGAAAAAAATCCAGAATGGATTGATGAGTTCCCGCTCCTAAATCCAGAATTAAAATATCAGTATCATCTTTTAAAGCTAATAATTGTTTGACAAGAGCTTTACGCTGGGTAGCTGTAAGATTGGCAGTTCCCGGTATTTCGTTGTCTCCCGGTATAAAGCGAAGCCCGCGTACATCAGTTTCAGCGATTACATCAGAGAAATTTGATTTGACATTATTCAGATATGTCCCGATTCCCGCTTTTGGCGCATGATGCCCCAATACAAGATGCAGGTTGGAAGCTCCAAGGTCAAGGTCGGCAAGAACAACACTTTTTCCTGCCTGCGCAAACGACACCGCCAAATTTGCGGAAACTAAAGATTTGCCGACACCGCCTTTTCCGCTTGCTATTGGAATAACACGCATTTTATCCTCCGCCAACTTCGTCTGTAATTGATTGAGGTTCTGCTGTTTTCCGTAAATCCTTGATAATCAGCAGAACAGCGGCAAAGGAAAGCAAATCGCCGCATAATATATTACTTTGTACAATTATATCCTGTTTGGAAATTATAGACCAGATCAATAGAATAATAATACCAATGCATTTTCCTGCCAGGAAAAGCGGCAGATATGCTCTAAAACGGTCTGTATCAAGCCATAAAAACAGCGCCATTAATGGAAATAAAGCTAATGGAACGGCAAAAATCACCACTATGAAAAGACCGGGATTGTTTCTTAAAATGAGCAGCAAAAAAAACGTAAGGGTTATAAATCTGACACATTCATATACAAAAAGACCCGGTTTTACAATCTGTACCAATTTCATATTAATAAAAAATAGTACGCAAAACGATATTAATCAAGGGTGGTTTAATTGAAAATTCCTCACGCAAAGACACATTGAACCTATTGTTCGCAGGTGACAGTCACTTTTCTCATTAATTCCTCTGTAGATAAATCATTTTAAATGTATTAAAATGATAAAAGGAGTATATAATGAAATTTAAGTTAATTTATATCCTTTTTATTGTTTTAATTACCCTTTTGGGTTGCGATAATCCGCCTTTGGAAGAAATGGAAAATGCCCGTGAAGCTGTTTTTAGAGCGGCAAGTGACCCGAATGTCACTGCTTACGCCGCTGATACTTTGGCTCGTGCCCGTGACAGCCTAAGGCGTATGGAAACCGAAGCAGATTCCAAAAGTTATGACGCTGCCAGAAATCACGCTGCAGAAGCTATATCGGCTGCTAATAGAGCTATAGAAGAAGGAAGGCTTCGTGCAGATACTGCGGTAAGGGAAGTAATAGTAAATGATTCCGGTCTTTCAAGGCAGGCAAGTATTGATGCCAATGCTGTAGTACAGGAAGAAATTGAAGAAACTTTAAGAAATATTAACGGCGCTCGTTATGCGCTTTTGGATCTTGATTATGATTCACTGGATTTAAGAATAGCCCGTGTTTTTAATATACTTGATCAGGCAGAAGCTGATATTCTTGCAGGAAGGTATCAGGATGCTTTGGATAAGATAAGAGAAATACGTGAAGAACTTGTCAGGATTAATCAGCTTATCGCAAGCACTGTTACATTAAGAAAAAAATAACGCGGGTTTATAATGAACAGCGAGCAAAAGCCGAAAGGCAAAGGTAAATTAATTAAACAGCATGTAGTTTCTGTACTTGTGGAAAACAGAGCCGGAACCTTAAGCAGAGTATCAGGACTTTTCAGCCGGCGCGGTTTTAACATTGACAGTTTGACAGTGGGGGAAACAGAAGATCCTTCCATTTCCAGAATGACAATTGCAGTAACCGGCGAAGAGCGTATACTCGACCAAATAATTAAACAACTTGAAAAACTTGTTGATGTTATCGCTGTAAAAGGTCTTGATGCTTCAACATGCCTTCGCCGCGAGATCATGCTTGTTAAAATCGGCGCAGACGAAAAAAATCGCCCTGCTGTTTTGGAAATTGCCGGCATTTTCCGCGCCCGTATTGTCGATGTTTCTCAATCTACAATCACAATAGAAGCCACAGGCAATTTGGAAAAACTAAACGGTTTACTTTTACTTTTACGCCCCCACGGCATACTTGAACTTGCCCGCACAGGAATGGTCGCGCTTGAACGCGGAGCAGATGTATTGTCGGTGTGACGAAGAAGTGAATAGTGAAAAAAATATGCGGTTATATATGTCTATGTTTTTTGATTTTATTTATTATTTCATGTGATTATGGGTCTTCTCTTATTATTAAGAATAATTCTAACATTAAATTATTAATAGAAATAAATACAACTTTTGACACTAATATTAAATATTTAACAACCTATGAAAATGGTGAAACATATGGTCGTATTGATTGGAAATCCATATATCCAGAACGAGTCGGTGGTTTTACGTTATTAATAACTCCATTTGAATTAGATATAGATAATGATATTAAAATCATAAGTTTACTAGGACAGATAATAAACGAATTTGAATATGGTTCTGTAAAATCAAAAGATGATATAAAAAAAACAATTGATGAAATATTTTTAGAAATAAATATTTATTATGAAGACGAAAATGAAAAAATATTATTGTATGATAAATCTTATTTTTTAAATGAAGATATTATTGAAATAAGAGAACAAAGATTTCCTACAGGAAAAAAAGGATTATATGATATCATTTTACATATTAATAATCATGAAGTGTTGGAAAACTGAAAGATTGATAAAATATCAGAAAAGTATGCTGTTATACTCTTACAGGCGTGAGCGAAAATCCACTTCGGCGACATATGGCTGCGTCATAAAAAGTTAATAACAATTTTGATCGCGAAAGCGATCCGTCGTAGATTAGCCGAATGTTACAGCCATCCGGAGCCGGAGGGGAGGTTTCGCGCAAGCCTGTGAAAAATATTAAAAATGTGTTATATTATATATAATGGAGTTATTATGAAAAATGTTTTTGTGCTTATCCTTTGTTTATTTATATGTTCTATAGCAGTTTCGCAGGAAAATGCTGTCGTCAGTAGTAATGGCGTATCATCATTTTCGTATAATAATTATACATTTATTATATGTTTATACAATGATTATGAACGTGCAATGGAAATATGGGATACCTCAAAAAGCCCGCCTGTGATGCCGCCTGTTTCAACAAGAGTAACAAGAACGAGTTTTATTATGCCTTTTGTAATATTTGGAACAGACAGGAATGGAACTGTTAACTTAACATATGATGTAAAAGTACTGCAGCCTGATAATACATTTTCATCAAAAGATGAAATAGATAAGATAAGAATTGCTCAAAGAGCAGTTAATGGAATGGTATTATACAGAGCAGATGAATTATTGGCTTTTTATTTTCCAGGTAGTGAATACAGGACAGGAAAGTATCAATTTCACATTAATATAAGAGAAAACGGGGAAGTAATATATACATGTATTATGGAATTTGAGCTTTCGGAAAGATAAAGTTTTTCCAGCATTTTTCTGAACAGCGGCAAACACCGCCTGTACTATGTAAATTTTATTTGTATATATGTTTCCTCATAAAATTATCTATTGACAAAACAGGCTTTACGACCAGAGATTGAAGCGGATCTACTTGATAGAGTTAATGTTATATGGGAGAATAGGAAAATAAAGAGTAGGACATATTTTTGAATAGATTTTTAATAATTTCTGTATCTTTTCTCTGTTTTTTATTAATGAGTTGTACGCCAGGGTTTTTCTTTATAATTGAAAATAGATTGGGAGAATCAATAGACTTGAATTTTTCTATTATTGACGATCTTTTAGATTCTAGTATTGAAAAAACATATCAAGGAAGACTAGAAAATAAGGAGCATTTAGTTGTTGATTTCTCATCACAAGCATTTTTTAATATAGGTATTGATAGAGAAGATTATGTAAATACTGAAATATTTTTATCGATATTTGAAAATATAATTATTAAAACTACAGATACTGATACTACGTTTAATAAAAATGAGTTGTCTTTTTTTAAAGTTAAGCATTATAGAAAGAATAACGCAAATTTTTATATTCTAGTGATAGAAAATTAGATCATCGAAGTGTCAAGAAACCAAAAGATTGATAGAAAGTGACAGATACGCAAATGTATCAGACACCAAATCTTTATAGTGTCGTTAGCTGTCATGGTACAATATATCTAACATAAGTAATTGTAAATTTCATTGTACAGGCGGAGCAGGGGCTGGGCAGAAAAATATTTCTGGAGCTCCCTGCGACAGGAGACATGTATACAAGCAACGAAAATTAGAGAGAATAAATGTTCTGCGTCAAAAATGCATATAGCTTTCTAGGTAAATAAATTCATTTTTCATTTTTGATGCAGAATGGCTCCGAAAGCAGGTTCATCCAGTGTTTTTCTGAACAGCGGAATGTTTCGCCTGTACTATACTAGCGCTGGATGAACTATAAAGGATTGTCGAATTTTCAGCCATCTCTAGCCTGCGGGGGTTTTTGCGCAAGCCTGTGAAAAATGATAAAAATATGTTATATTATATATAATGGAGTTAAAATGAAAAATGTTTTTGTGCTTATTCTTATATTTTTTATTTTTATACAAGCGTGCACATCAATAAAAACTGAAAAGCTGGAAACTGAAGCAAAAACTAAATCATATACGCTTGATGATTTTTCAAAAGTTGTTATTGGAATGACTTAC
>Ga0123356_10000105_pt1 | contig 88897 bp, 68 predicted proteins | sample TergutEmb28metaG_2_FD_92546 | JGI IMG/M metagenome (GOLD analysis project Ga0123356, IMG submission 92546) | Embiratermes neotenicus P3 segment gut microbial communities from Petit-Saut dam, French Guiana - Emb289 P3 | ecosystem: Host-associated > Arthropoda: Insects > Digestive system > Gut ...
CGAAAATAGTTCTTAAGAGTATTTTCAAGCTTAGAACATGACATTATGACTTTATTCTCGTCAGTGCCTGATATTATAAGTGCTATCAAATCGCGTACAGGCGGACTGCCGAGCGCTTGCCTAAGCATAATTTCACTTTCGTAAAAGCCTTCGTAATCCTGTCTTGATGCAAGTGTGATTACTTTGTTTTCGGGGGTAAAGGTCTGTATAACTGCTCTACCGTGCTTCTCCCCCCTTCCCGATCTGCCGACAACTTGTGTTATCAGTGAAAAGGTTTTTTCATTTGCCCGGTAATCGCTCATATAAAGTGAAGTATCCGCACTTAGCACGCCTACCAGCGTTACATTTTCAAAATCAAGACCCTTGGTAACCATTTGAGTACCCAGTAGAATATCCGCCTCGTGGTTTCTAAAGCCTGAAAGCAGTTTATTATGCGAGTTTATGCGTGTCGTTGTGTCGGCATCCATGCGGATAATTCTGATGTCGGGGAAAATATCAAGCAGCTCCGCTTCAATTTTCTGTGTTCCGGCTCCGATGTATTTAAGCTTGCCTTCGCATTCGGGGCATATTTCCGGTGTAGGAATCGAATATCCGCAATAGTGGCACAGTAAGCGCTTGTTAGAGGTGTGGTATGTCATTGATACGCTGCAATTGCGGCATTTGTACGTATAGCCGCATTCACCGCAGGCAACAAGCGGACTTGCTCCGCGCCTGTTAATAAAAAGGATGCTTTGCTCACCGCATTGAATATTTCTTTCGAGTTCACAGCGCAGCACCGAGCTTATCGTTCCGCCGTTTCCGGCCTTCAGCTCCTTTTTCATATCAACAATCAAAACAGGTGGCAGCTCTCGTTCGTTAAATCTCTTTTTTATTTGAAACAGATTGTATTTACCTGTTTTTGCCGCATACATACTGTCTATCGACGGTGTTGCCGACGCAAGAAGCAGCAGTGCAGATGAGTGTGTCACGCGATATTTGGCAACCTCGCGTGCGTGGTAGCGCGGACTGCTTTCAGATTTGTAAGTATGCTCTTGCTCTTCATCAATAACTATCAGCCCGATATCAGTCAGCGGCGCAAATACGGCGGAACGTGTGCCAACAACAACACGAACTTGACCGCTGCGTATACGCTTCCATTCATCATATCTTTCCCCCGTGCCAAGGGCGCTGTGCAGTACAGCTACCGAATCGCCAAAATGCGAAGCAAATATACTGACGGTTTGCGGTGTCAGGGCAATTTCAGGAACCAGGACGATTGCAGTCTTTCCAAGCGACAGTGTTGACTCTATAAGCTTGATATAAACCGGTGTTTTGCCGCTTCCCGTAACGCCGTATAGTAATGCAGCTTCCGGGGAGCCACTTTTTAACAGCTCGGACAGCTTTGAAAACACTGCACTTTGCTCTCTATTAAGCTTTATAACTTCATTTCCGGCAGAGTTCTTTTTTCTGCTTACCTTTTTTCGCCCGGGTTTCATTTTTGCCGGAAGCATGGCACGGAGCGCATCATAAACCGTACAGAAAAACCTGTCACTCATCCAGAGCGCAAGTTTTATGCTCTCATCACCTAGTACCGGCTCTTCATCAAGCAGTGATATAACCGGCTTTAGTTTTTTAAACCCGCTGTTTGACGCGAGTGACAGAATTACTCCCTCACTCTTTTTATTCCCTGCACCGAACGGTACTAATACCCTCATGCCGGGCACAGCTTGCTCCCTAAAGCTCGAAGGTATTAAATAGTCATATGGCTTATCTATATGAAATGTCGCTGATGAAACAGCTATTCTGGCGACAGAATAATCCATAATGGCAATTGATTAGTAGTCATCATCGGGAAGAGTGACGCGCAGCTTCCCGGCGGCTATCTCCTCAATCGCTTTTGATACCGGTTTCTCGTCACTGGTATCTTCATAACCGTCATTAGACGCGGAAATATCCCGTGCGCGTCTGGCTATGATGTTAACAAGCCGGTATCGGCTGTCAACCTGTTTAAGAAGGCTGGCTAATGATGGATAAAGCATAATAAAGTTCAATCCTTTCGGTCAATTAAATACAATATTTCCTCGGCAGCGCGGTTAACGTCATCGTTAATTACAATATAATCATAGCGGCACTTTTCTTCAAGCTCAACTCGTGCGCGCTCAAGCCTTGCGGCAAGCTTTTTTTCCGAATCAGTACCACGACCGCGTAAGCGGTTTTCCAGTTCATCCAAATCCGGAGGAACAATAAATATAGTCAGTGCATCGGGAATCTTTGCCATAACCTGTCTTGCACCCTGTATTTCAATATCGAGCAAAACAGTTATACCGGAGTCAACACAATCAATAATCGGCTTCAAGGGAGTGCCGTAAAATTCCCCAACATATTCCGCGTACTCCAGGAATTCGTTTTTAATTATCATTTCGCGGAAACGTTCATTTGTCAGAAAATGATACTCCACACCATCAACTTCTCCGGGTCTGGGTTTTCGCGTCGTCGCCGATACAGAAAAAACAAAATCCGGTCTCAGCTTTAGCAGTTGATTTATAACAGTTCCTTTTCCGGTACCTGACGGCGCGGAAATGACAACCAGCTTTCCTTCAGTGTTTCTCATAATCCTGCACCCCTGCAATCAGGTTCTTTTAATCGCTGTCCTCGGACTGTTGATATCCGTCGGCATATTGCAATCGTTCATCGGAAGCCTGTGAGCGTTCAACGCCGGACTGCATGCGCGCTGCAACAGTTTCCGGTTGAATTGCCGAAAGAATGAGCGAGCCGTTGTCTGTAATGATGACTGCACGGGTTCTCCGTCCGTAAGTTGCATCTATTAGCTGACTCTTATCACGTGCATCGGAAATTATACGCTTAATCGGTGCTGATTCAGGGCTGACTATTGCAATTATTCTCCCCGCCGATACCATATTTCCGAAACCAATATTTATAAGCTTCATATGCACCTCATTACCCGGCATTGCGGCTGTTGCAGGCAATCACTCAATATTCTGGGCCTGCTCACGTATTTTCTCAATCTCAGCCTTAAGGTCAACAATTACCTTTGACATACCTGTATCGTTACTTTTTGACCCTATTGTATTTGCTTCCCTGTTGAACTCCTGTACCAAAAAGTCGATTTTTCTGCCAACCGGTTCATCACTTTGAATCATTTCACGAAGCTGCGCTATATGGCTTTTTAATCTGACAGTCTCCTCACTGATTGCTACGCGGTCTGCAAATAAAGCCGCTTCTGTCAGAATACGCGCTTCATCTATGTTTGTTCCTTGCAAAACCTCTTTCATTCGCGCTTCAAGCTTTTTTCTGTACTCTTCAATACTTCTTGGCGATAATTCCTCGGCAGCCGATGTTAGCCTGTCTATTTCGTCAAGTCTTGCAGCTATATCCCGGCATAACGTCTCTCCTTCACGTATACGCATATTGTTTAAATCTGCAAGCGCATCCCTTAAAACAGAGGCAACATCCGCGCAAAGCTCTTCCGAATCAATTTCGCGTTTTTCCGCTTGCATAATATCGGGGAAACGGGTAAGGTCCGCAACCCGGATATCGTTGTTTAGCTCATTCTCCCATGCAATCGTACGCATAGCGGCTACATAAGCCTTAACGAGCGGCATATTTATTTTTATATCCACATTATCAGCCTTCGATGAATCTATGGAAACATAAACATCAACCTTGCCCCTTGAAATCGCCCCGGTTACGATTGCTTTAAGTGTTTCCTCAATTGAGTTGAAAACCCGCGGAAGCTTAATGGTACTATCCAGATATCTGTTGTTGACGCTTTTTACCTCTACAGCTATCTCAAGCTTACCGGAAGTTCCCTTGGCTGCGCCGTAGCCGGTCATGCTTTTTATCATAAATACTTACTCCTGTCAATTATAAACCGGTAATAATTTATTGCTATTCCGCAATATCAGCAATAATTGAAACCGTTAACTCATATTCCCCCACAGGATCAATATTCACATCAACACCATGAATATAAACACGTGCGGAAACTCTGGAGGTACCCGGACTCATATCAGTAACATCGGCTACTACCCTGATATTCAAAGGTGTGATCTGGGCGAGTTCGTCACTGAGACCGCGTATGCTTACAACAAGGCTTTGTGTCAGAACCTCCGCCCGAAACCCCAGAGGCGGGTTTACTGCAAACAAATGTGATGTACTTACGTGGGCGATTTCAAGCCCCAGCACATCAACATGTACCAACGCTTCGGTTTCGCCGGAAATATTCGTTATAATATGGTTCGGAAGAATTATTGGAAACGCTATTGTATCTGTGAGCCCGAAGCGCAGCATGTCTATGGTTCCGAGCATTATGTTGTTAATATCCCTGATTACCTCCGGATCACCTGATATTTTTATAGATGACGGTTCTACACGCCACGCCACATTAGACGACGAGGTGCTTGTACCATGTACAAACTCCGCAGATAAAATTACATCTTTAATTTCCCTTATCGGAATAGTGACGCGTATAGTATCATGGCTGAACTCCAGGGAACTTCGCAAATCATTGTCCAGCTCATCATCGTCTACATCAAACAGCATGAACTCCAAATCGTCCGTGGTCGTCGCGGAGAGGTTTTCTCTGTAAATTGGCACGCGTACATGGTGAATTCTGGAAACTACCTCCTCAGGTCCCCGCACGGTTATAAACTGCGGGTCGAAGTCAATAGCTTCGGCTACCAACTCTTCAGAGGCTGTGCCTCCCATATAGCTGTTTACCCTGACCGGTATCTGCCGGGAGAGAACCCTGTCAATAACCACTGTTACTCTGTTAGTAGAGCGCCCCAAAATTTCGACGGAGCTACTGCTGACACCTTGCGGAAAATTGATTACATAAGCAAGTGATATCGGTCCGGTAGAGGTAACATTTGCAAGGTCAACCTCGACAGATATTGCATTAGGAAGCGCCAGCGTTGAAGTATCCGACCTTGACCCCTCGAATGTGAAAGACAACGATTCAGTCAGCTCTGCAGATATCAACAAGCCCCTGTCGCTCAAGACCTCCTCATTTTTATATACAATCCCTACGCCGGATACTTCGATTTTCTGCCTTTCATTCTCTGTAATCTCAACATATAACCAGAGCGCTACAGATACTATAACGGCGATAATTATATAAAATATCCTCGTTGTTATTTTACTCAGCTTTTCCTTGAACATCAGCTTTTTACCCTTAACTTACGACTCTTTCTTTTTTCTTTTTTCTTCTTTCTCTGCCATCGTAGCTATCTAGCACTTCACTGCGCAGAAGCTTTTCAAACGTGTCCTTATCAAGGCTGCGTTTGAGCATCCCGTCAACTGCGACGGATATTGCACCTGTTTGCTCCGATACAATTATAACAACTGCATCAGAACGCTCACTCAAACCGACGCCTGCCCTATGCCTCATCCCAAGATTTTTATCAAGGCTGTAGTTATTTGATAACGGCAGCATGCATGAAGCGGCAAGCAGCCGGTCCTCGCGGATAATAAGTGCGCCATCATGCAGTGGTGAGTTTTGATAGAATATGTTTAATATCAGCTCCGAGGATACATTTGCGTCAATATCTACCCCTGTCACCGCATAATCATTTAGTCCGACCTTACGCTCAATTACTATTATCGCTCCGGTTCCGCTTTTTGGCATGGCATAACAAGCTGAAACAACATGCCTTAGCACACTCTCAATATTTTCCTGCTTTCCCCGCCTTCGAAATGGATTATTAATTCGCGTTGTCCCCATTTGTTCAAACAAACGGCGGATTTCCGGCTGGAAAAGAACGACAATCACTATAATACCCATCTGTAGAACTTGCTGCAGCAGGTATGAAAGAATGTTCATGTTAAAGAAGTTCGCTGCAAACGCAACAACAAGGATTATAAGCAATCCCTTAATAACGCTGCTTGCGCTGGTTTTTTGCATGAAGCTCAGCGTGCGGTATATCAAAAATGCCATTATCAGGATGTCAACGACATCCCAAATACTCACAGTTTGCCTGAGTGTAAGAAGCACACCCCAAATTTGGTATATGATATCCCGAATGGTATCAATCATCATAACCGTTCATCTTTCCCTGAATTTAAGCAAGACTACAACTCAGCAGTATACCGTAATATCCTGCTTTTTGCAAATTATTTGATGCTGCATAACAACACTGCAGCCGTGGCGGATATGCCATCACCGGAGCCGGTGAAGCCAAGCTTCTCTTCGGTTGTGGCTTTAACACTTATATTATTTACATCTGTCTCTAATGCTTTTGCCAACGTTGCCCGCATAGCATCTATATATGCCGACACACGCGGCGACTCCAGAACAATGGTAATATCTGCATTTCCAAGATAGTAGCCGCTCGAGCTGACCAGTGAATATGACTCCTTTAGCATATTTATGCTGCTTGTATTTTTCCATTTTTTGTCTGTGTCCGGATAATACCTGCCTATATCTCCAAGTGCGGCTGCTCCCAGCAGGGCATCGATGAGGGCATGTACGGGCACATCTGCATCAGAATGCCCGTCAGGACCGAAGTCATTTGGAATTTCTACACCGCACAATATGCATTTGCGGCCGCTTTTTAAACGGTGTACGTCATATCCAAAACCTATTCGCATTTATCTGCTCTCCTTACAGGGATTACTTGACAAAAGGAAGGTTTCTGCAATTTTCAAGTCAGCGGCGTCGGTGATTTTTATATTCCTCCGCGAGCCTTCGACAATATGAACAGGAACGCCGATTCTCTCCACAGCCATACACTCGTCGGTAACATCAATCGATTTCCTGACAGCATTTGACATTGCGGCTTTTACAACCTCTGCCCTGAAAACCTGAGGTGTTTGGATTTCAAAAAGCCCTTCCCTGCTAACAGTTTCGGAAATAACCCCGTCCTCCGCTTTTTTAACAGTTGATGCAATCGCAACAGCGGGAGCGGCAGCATTACATGCTGCTGCCTTTAAAACTGTCCGGTCTATAATATCGGTGTCTATGCAGGGTCTTGCTCCGTCGTGTACAGCTATCAGGCGCGCTTTCTTAGTGACCGCATATATACCGTTCATTACAGATTCCGACCTCTTTTGCCCGCCTTTGATTGTTAAAGAAACCTTGTCAAGCTTGTATTTTATGCAAATATCACTTATACGTTCAAAACAATCATCTCCGGCAACAACAATAATATCGTTGATGAAGGTGCAATTCTGGAATGCCTCTAGCGTATATGCCAAAACAGGCTTACCGTTTATGTTGTAATATAGTTTATCCTCCCCTTCACACCTCAGAGATTTGCCGGCTGCGGCTATCACTGCTGTACAAGTGGGAGGCTTCTTTATCTTATGGTTTTTAATTAATGAATATAGCGACATACAGTTTCATACCCTAGGCGAGTGACGCGTTTAAACGCGATTCGACTTCCTCATACGTGAGTTTTTTTGAAAGCACTATTTCGGAAATAAAGATTTGCTTTGCCGAATGGAGCATTTTACGCTCCCCGGTGGAAAGTCCTTTTTCAACATCCCTTGTCATTAGACCTTTGACGACACGTGCCACTTCAAGCAAATCTCCGCTTTTGATGCGTTGCATATTTTCACGATAGCGCCTGTTCCAATTGGATGTCATCTCTGCATCGATCTGCGATATTGACTCCATAAGCTCGTCCGCCTGGCTGGAATTCACTATCGGCCTGACTCCAATCTGCTCGGTGCTTTCCGTTGGTATCATAACAACCATACCGCCGGTAGGCATTTTCAGGATATAATACATTCTTGTGCAGCCGTTCATCTTTTTTTCTTCTATGCTATCAATAACACCCGCACCGTGCATTGGATGTGCTATCATATCCCCGATTCGAAACATATATAGACCTGTCCTTTCGTGCCGCTAAAAACGCGACAATGCGGAAACATCTCCGCTATCATCATTATACACCTTTTTTCTCAGTAAATGCAAGTGTTTACATAATTATTTATCTATTATTTGCAGTTCTGATTGTAGTTAGCACCAATATGTTGTAAATTATTAACTATAAAATCATAGGTATGTGAGGCAAAATAATGGTTTTTATAGAAGAAAGCAGTAAGGATGCGGCATTTCACTTTTCGGTAGAGGAACTGCTTACGCGCTTGCTACTAATGGAACTGCCGGTTTTAATGCTCTGGCAGGCTGACAGAACAGTTATGCTGGGGCTCAATCAGGCGGCAGCTGCTGAAGCGGATATTCAATTTGCCGAAGAATCCGGAATACAGATTGTACGCCGTTCAAGTGGCGGCGGAGCGATTTATACCGATCTCGGAACTCTGCTTTATACCATAGTGCAACCTCTTGTTAAAGACGCAAAAACCCACAAGGAAGATACTGCCGCAAGTATTATAGCGGTGCTGACAAAAATGGGGATTCCCGCGGTGCGCGAGGGAAGAAACGACATTTTGGTGAACGGCTGTAAAATCTCGGGGCTGGCGCAATATACCTCGCAAACCCATATCTGCACACATGGTTCATTACTATTCGATACAGATTTGGATACACTTACAAGGGTCCTGATAGCAAACGAAGAGAAGCTTCGCTCCAAGGGCATATCTTCGATAAGAAGCAGGGTCACCAATATAAAACCGTACGCAAACGGTATATATTCAATTGATGATTTCACTAAACAATTAAAATCCGAACTTTTAAGCGGCTTGGATTTTCAAACATATAAGTTATCCGCCGACGAGCTAAACCGGGCAGACTGCATCCGCCGCGAGAAATATGATGCCCGGGGTTGGAATTTCAGGCTGTAGCTGTTAGTATGAACAATACGAAAGGAATGCTTCAGTATGATAAAAAAGCCAGACTGGCTGCGTATACCCGGCAATAATAATGAAAATAATACAATAACAACCGGAATTCTTGAGGAACTGGAGCTGAACACGGTATGCATTGAAGCAAACTGCCCGAATCGAACAGAATGCTTCTCCAAAAAAACCGCGACTTTCCTGATACTTGGTACCAACTGTACCAGAAACTGCGCTTTTTGTAATGTAAGCTTCGGCACTCCCCTGCCGGTTAATAAAGACGAACCCGCAAGAGTGGCTGCCGCTGTCATAGCGCTTGGATTGCGATATGCTGTTATAACGTCAGTAACAAGGGACGACCTGCCTGATGGAGGAGCAGCTCACTTTGCAAGTGTCATTCGAGCTGTATGCAGCACCGCTCCAGATACGGTTATAGAAGTTCTTATACCTGATTTGCCGGATATCGGCGCAGTATCAGATGAAGCGCCGGATGTTGTAAGTCATAATATAGAAACCGTTAAATCATTATATGAATATATTCGCCCCGACTCCGATTACAGCCGCTCGCTTAATGTTTTGAAAGAAGTCAGCCGGGCAAATCCGCAGATACATACAAAGTCGGGGATAATGCTGGGGTTGGGTGAATCCCGTAATGAGGTTATCAGAACATTTACCGACCTTCTAAATGCCGGTTGTGAATATTTAACCGTCGGTCAATACCTCTCTCCGAGCAAAATGCACTATCCTGTTCAAGAGTATATTGAACCGGAGGTATTCACCGCATACGCAGAGACGGCAAAGAATATGGGCTTTCGTGGTGTGGTATCAGGACCCTTCGTTCGCAGCTCGTATAATGCTGATAAATTACTAACAGGCAAAAGCCGGAGTGTATGATTAAACGGGCGGTATTAACCACCCGTTTATGTAATGTCTGACTCGCTTGTTATTCCTCAGTATCCTCGGGAGCCTCTGCCTCTTCCTGTACCTCCTACGGTTCCGGTGCGGCTGCCGACTCATCAGCTTTCTCATCCGCTGCTACCTGTTCGTCCGAAGTGTCAGCAGCTTCCCCGTCTTCATCCTCATCGTCCATAAGCGGAGGTGAGTCGGTATCATAGATTATTGTAGGTGTCCTGTCATCGGAATCATCCTCTGCATCACCTTCACCTGCGGATTTTTGAGTTGGTTCAATCAACGCTCTGATGCTGAGAGATACTTTCTTTCTGTCGTTATCAATTTCTGTAATTTTAACGTCAACCAGTTGACCGTCTGTCAGTACTTCTGACGGCAGACCAATCCTGTGGTCGGTTATCTGCGAGATATGTATCAGCCCGTCCACCCCGGGACAAATCTCCGCAAATGCTCCAAAGGGCATCATTTTGACTATCTTTACATTTACAACATCACCAATTGCATAATGACTGGTAAATCTGGTCCACGGGTTATCTTCACTTTTTTTATAACCCAGAGATATTTTTCTGCTGTCCTTATCAAATGAAAGCACATATACAGACACCTCATCACCCACGGACATGACCTCTGACGGCTGTTTAATACGTGTCCAGCTAAGTTCTGAAATATGAATCATCCCGTCAACTCCGCCGATATCGACAAACACACCATATGTAGTCATGGACTTGACAACACCGTCATACTTCTTGCCAACCTCGATATCAGTCCACACCAGGTCGGATTTCTCGCGGCGTTCGTCATTTTGCACCAGACGAATAGATCCGACTACACGCCTTCTGGATTGGTTGACTTCGGTAATACGGAGCTTGACCGGTTTTTTAATAAGCTCTGACATCGGTGCGGTTTTCGGAAGCCCTGTCTGCGAAGCCGGCACGAATACGCGCACACCTTTAACATTAACAACTATGCCGCCTTTATTCTCCTCAGATACGATACCTTCGACGATAGTTTTATTTTCCTTGGCTGCTTCAACAATATCCCAGTTTTTTATCGCGTCAAGCCGCTTTTTCGAAAGCATTACCATGCCCTCAACGTCATTGACCCGCATGACAAATGATTCTATCGTGTCACCGATTTTAATAATCTCGTCAATATCTGTGTGTTCATTGTCAATAAACTCGGTGATTGGTATATAGCCGGACTGCTTTGTACCCAAATCAAGAGATACCTCCGTTGAGGTTATTGAAGTGACTATACCTGTAACCTTCTCACCCGTACGCAGTGTTTTAATTGATTTTTCAAGCATTTCCTCAAAGGATTCCGGCTCATATGAATCATCATCATCTGAAAAACTGTCCGGAATCTCAGCCGCAGTCTCCGGAACACTGTCAACATCAGACTCCTCTGATGTTTCCGGTTCTGCAACTGCCTCAGGAGCTTCTTTAACAGCTTCAGTTGATGTTTCTGTATTATCTGATTGTTCTTTATCCGGCTCGGGCAGAGCTTCATTTATCTCCTGCTCCACGGGAGTACCGTCCATGCTTACTTCCTCTTTCATCTTCCGGGTGACCTCCTTAATGATAAACGACGGGGTTGACGCGCCTGCGGTAATACCTGCAATAATGTCTGCCGGGATATCATTCGTATCAATTTCTTCTGCATTCTGAACAAATAAAACCCTTGTGCAGTATTGTCTGCATATATCCGCCAGTTTGAGGCTGTTTGAACTTTTCTTATCCCCCGCGACAATTACTATATCTGCGGTTTTTGATATCTCTGCAGCCTCCTGCTGCCGTTTAAGCGTAGCAGAGCATATTGTATCAAATGTTCTATGATTTGTACACTCTTTTTTTATTAAATCAACGCAAGTGTGAAATACTGAACGTGTATTCGTAGTTTGGGACACAATTGATACGGGAATCCCTGTATTTTTCTTGTCACTCAGCCAGTCATTCAGCTCATTCGGGGTTTCAAAAATCACGTATTCACGACACCAGCCGGATATCGCTTCTACCTCCGGATGATGACGTTGTCCGATAATAAGAATCAGTCGCCCCTCCTGTGATTCTCTGCGTACAATATCATGTATTTTCATTACATCGGGACAAGTTGCATCTATAATATTCACACCAAGAGCAGAAAGGCTTTCCAGTTCATCCCTTCCTGCTCCGTGCGTTCTGATTATTACCGTATTTGCTGATGTAATCTCCGATATGCCGGTAACGACACGAATACCCTTCTGCTCCAAGTCGTTTATAACATACTCATTGTGTATAACCGGTCCAAGCGTAACACAGCAACTGTTCTCTTTCGCCGCCTTTTCACATATTGACACTGCCCTGCTAACCCCGTAACAGAACCCTGCCGATTCGGCAACAATTACCCTCATGAAATAGACTCGTCCAATGCCTGTATACTGTTCATCAATTCCTCCGCGAGCTTCGTATATTCGGCTGCTGTCCGTTTTTCAGTTTGCTTTTCTATAATGTAAGGTTTCCCGAACACCAGCCTGCTTCTTCTGAAAACAGATTTTTTGCGAGGGACAAATACCGGTATTACCGGAACATTTGCCCTCTCCGCAAGCTTAACAGCTCCGCTCTTAGCAGCACCGGCATCATGTTTGGAATGTCTTGTTCCTTCCGGAAAAATAACAACCTTCTCCCCTTTTTTCAGGTAGTTAAGGGATGACTTGATTGATGAAATATCATTTATGCTCCTGTCAACGCATATCATGCCAAGCTTCCGGAGAATCTTTGAAATTAAAGGAATCTTAAAAAGTTCAACTTTAGCGATGATATGGACGGGATCATCTACTCCTATAGCAAGCGCGATTTGAAACGGGTCAATCAATGCGGAGTGATTGGAGCAAACCAGAGCGGCTCCATCTATAATATTTTCACTTCCAACTACATCAAAAGGCCTGAAAAAACGCACAAACGGATTTGCAAGCTTGAAACAAAATCTGTAAAACCTGTAACTGACCTTTGGTTGTTTTGCTCTCATTTATCGACTCTCCCGTACAGATATTGCTTGTGAAAAATCAATTATTCAGAAAGCTGTGTATTAAATCACAGATTGCCGCAAAACTCTCATCTAAATCCAAATGCGTAGTATCGAGTATTTTTGCATCATCAGCAGCTTTCAGGGGCGCCGCTTCACGTTCACTGTCATTTTTGTCTCTCAGAATCATTGCGCTTTTGACCTCGTCAAAAGTTGTTTCCACGCCGTTGCTTATTAACTCCAGATACCGCCTGTTTGCCCGCGCTTCAACGTCTGCGGTAATGAATATTTTAAGTCCGGCACCCGGTAAAACAACGGTGCCTATATCGCGCCCGTCCATAATTACGTCGTATCGTACAGCCATATCACGCTGCATAGACAATAAAAATGCCCTGACTTCCGGCATCGCTGATACATCCGACGCATATTTTGAAATATCCGGCATTCGTATTGCTTCGGTAACATCCTCGCCGCAAAGAAACATTCGTTGAACGCCTGAATCATCATATTTCATTTCCAGACTGATTTGCGGTAAAAGCGCAATCACACCGGCTCTGTCCGTAGACTCAACAGCTCCTCGTTTAGCAAACAGACCTATACAACGATAAAGCGCTCCTGTATCTACATATATAAGACCGAAGTGTTTTGCCGTCCTTTTCGCAAGCGTACTTTTCCCTGCTCCCGCAGGGCCGTCAAGCGCAATACTCTTACCCTCCATTATAGAAAACCCCTCTTACAACTGTTATTTGCATCATCCAACAGTAGGCTGTTTGCTACGAATTTTTCGCGTAAGTAGGGCGACAAGACCCGTACTAGCGAAAAATGCGGAGTAAATTGCCTGCTGATGGATGCTCAATCTTAATCAGATTTGCTCATAAACGCCGTACTCATCCCATATCTTTTCAAGACGCTCAAAATTTTCATATAAATCCCCCGGAGCTTTCTCACTGACCGCCACAACAAGAGCATTGACCAGACTCAACGGCGCGACAAGAGTATCCAGAAAAGAAATCATGTCGCTTCTGGCACATAAGGAAATATCGGCAAGCTCAGTCAGCGGCGAAGCCATGCCATCTGTTATTGCAACGATTTTTGCACCTATACTGCGGGCATACTGCATAGTTTTTATTGTCCTTCGCGAATAACGCGGGAAACTTATGGCTATCAGCAAATCGCCCTCCGAAAGCCTGACAATCTGCTCAAACACCTCGCTGTCAGGGCTTTCGCTGATAACACGTGAATTACTGAACAGCAAATCAAAATAAAAACCCATAAACTTAGCCAGAAAAGATGACGAGCGCAGACCGAGAATGTATATGCTTTTCGCATCAACTATAGCATCTACCGCCTTTGCGAAATCGACACTGTCTGTTTCCTCCATTGTTTGGCGAATCTGCTCTATATCTGACGAGAGAACCTGAGTCAGTATATCGCGGCTGCCAAGCCTGTCCTTTGCGACCTTTATTCGCTGCACAGAGGTGAGCTTGCCCCGCATGGAATCCTGAAGCGCCCGCCGCATATCCGGATACCCGTCGTAACCCAGCTCCATGGCAAATCTGACAACCGTTGACTCGCTGACATCAGCAAACCGCGCAAGCCTGACAGCAGTCATAAACGCAGCCTTATCAAAATTCTCCAGTATGTACTCCGCTATCTTCTTTTGCGCTTTTGACATACTTTCGGACATTGCTTCAATTATATGCAGTATATCCCTATCCAAGTGCTTCAACCTCTTCCCCGGTTAAAAACCGCCATTGTCCGGTTTTCAGATTTCCAAGCGACAACGAGCCAATTGATACACGCTTCAATGACCGGACCTTGACCCCGCTTGCTGCGCACATTTTACGAATTTGCCTGTTGCGCCCTTCAGCAATGGTGATACATAAAACGCCTCCGCCGGAAAATACCGATGACAGTGCAACTTTTTTAGCCTTGACAATGTAACCATCTATATCCATCGGCATTTGCAATAAATGCGCGGCTTCACCAGCATCTCCGTGTACCCTTGCAACATATGTCTTAAGCTTTCCAAACGACGGATGCATAATATTATTTGCAAACACTCCGTCATTTGTAAAGAGCAGCAATCCCTCGGAATCCATATCAAGCCTGCCGACCGGATAAACTCCGGTACCGGCACCGGAAATCAGGCTCATAACGGTTTTCCTGCCGCGCTCGTCACTTTTAGTAGTTATATACCCGCGCGGCTTGTTAAGCATTAAGTAGACCTTTTTATCCCGGACTGCAAGCGGAATGCCGTCGATAACAATGGAATCTGTATTAAGCTCTGCACTTTGACCAAGCGTCGCCTGAACACCGTTGACACAAACCCGCCCTTGGGCAATCATCCTCTCAGCTTCTCTTCGTGAAGCCACTCCGCTTGCGGAAAGGATTTTTTGAAGCCGTTCTTTTCGTTTACTCATTATATTACAGGTTATTCGCTCTCATTGTCCTTATCCTTGCTTAGGAAATCAGTTATTTTATCCATTACCGTAGGTACTGTTTCAATAATCCTGTCAACCGTTGACAGCTCCGGCGGCGTTATATACATCATCTCTACATCTCCACCCTTTGCAATCACAAACGCAACAGGCGTAATGTTAACCCCCGCACCGGCGCCACCGCCAAAACCGTTTTTATGCTCATGCTTCTTAGATAAATCTGAACCGCCGCCTGCAAAACCAAAACTTACCTTCGATACGGGTATGAGGGTTATTCCATCCGCAGTTGTTATAGGTTCACCAACAATTGTGTTGGCGTCGATCATTTCCCTCATTTTCTGCATTGTGGTTTCCATCAACTCGCTAATTGGCCGATTTTCCATCATCATTCCCATCCTTTCGATCATTTATATCTGTTCTGCCGCTTCCGGCTTTTTTACCCGGCTTGCTTTTCATTGATGCCGTCAGAATGGGAAATAGTGCGAAAACAACATAAAATACTTCCCAAACTGCAATAGATATAATTATTTTTGCATAAATCCTCTGTTCATTCGATATAAAATCAAATGATGTCATTAAATCAGTTCGTTTTATTCTAAAATGCCTTTCAAGGAATGGCACTATTGTGTTAAATGCGGCATTTGCAGCTCCGTATTTAATTGCAGTACTTGCAGGGTTATCACCCGCCGACGTGTAATGCAGTGTTAAACGTTTAATAAGAAGCCTGCGCCTCAATCGCCCAAGTGTGTTTTTTACAGCTTTGAGCATATTCATAAACTCGCTAAAGCTGCCGGGCATCAGGCTTGTCTGACTTTTTTTCTTATCCTTTTTATCCTTCTTCTTTTTGGGTTTTTTCTTCTTCTCTTTCTTTTCCTTATCTAAAAGTTTAAATCTGAGAAACCCGGCCTTCACCCATAAATTAAAACCGTCCCCGCTGTACTCGATAATCACACCAAACCGCAGCAAAGCGAGCAATACAAGCACTGATAAAACAATAGCTAAAGCAAGCATATCTTACTCCGTGTCAGTATCAGGTCCGGTCTCATCAGCGGCTGCTCCAGGTGCCTCTGCAAGCTCCGGTTCCGTGTCTACTTCAGATTTTTCAATAGGTTCAGATTCCATTAGAAGCTCTGCTTCCCGTGCCTTTAGCTCTAAAATCGCGTTTTGGATACCGTCTTTTTCATCATTGCTGCCTTCTACTTTAGGTAACTCGGGTAGCTCCTTTAGCGATTCCAAACCAAATGTTCTCAGGAAGTTATGGGTAGTTTTAAAAAGCATCGGTCTGCCCGGAGCCGCAAGCCTTCCGCAGGACTCTACCAAATCCCGCTCCTGTAAAAGGCCTACGGTATAAGAGCTGTCAACTCCTCTGATTTGCTCAATATATGCTCTTGTCACCGGTCCGAAATATGCGATTATTGACAAAACCTCGAGAGCGGGCTGTGATAGCTGTGGTGGCTTTCTTGTCTCCAGAGCTCTTCTTATGTAGTCTGCATATTCCGGCGAGGAACACAATTGCAAGGTTTCTTCAAGCCGCACAAGCCTTATGCCCCGCTGGTTAAAGCTGTAGCTGTCACGTAATCTGTCGGCGGCTTCCTCGATTATATTATCATCGACTTCCAGAACACCAGCTATGCGAGCTATTTTGACCGGCTCCCCGGAAACAAATAGTATCGCTTCAATCGTGCTTTCAATATCAAGATTCTCCATACGGCAACTCCTCTGCTGTAAAGTCTGATATCTCCGTTGGTCTTCCGGCTCCCGTATATGAAATCCTCATGTCATCCGCATTTCCGGTTATATGCGCGCTGCCGACCCTGCAAAGCTCAAGCACCGCTACCAATGTTGCAATAAGCTCTGTGCGGCTCCCGCTTTTATAAAAGAGATCCTTTAAAGGCATTTCCTTGCCCCGCTTCATCACACTGAGAACCTCATCGATTTTCTCTGCAATCGAATATACTACACGGCTCGGATAAACCGGGTCTTTGTTGCTGTTGATGCTGTTGATTCTTAAATTTTCCTTGCCTATTACATTAAAAATCGCCTCAAGCAGCTCCGCGCTGATATGTACATACTCATACTCTGTATTTGGAGTTAAATACTCGGGAGGTCCCGCCATCATTATTCCATCCCGCGTGTACATACCGGACAGGGTTTGTGCGATTTCTTTAATCTGTATATAAACATCCCCGCGACGCAGTTCCTCTAATGTTGATATCAGTTGCTCAAGCTCCGAAACATCCTCGCCGCCTGAAAGGAGCATTTTTGTTTTAATGTAAGTAAGGTGCGAAGCCATAGCAACAAACTCGCTTGCTATATCAAGGTCAAGCTCCGCCATTTCATCGAGATAAGCAAGGTACTGTTCAAGGATGCTGGATATACTGATATCCCTTATCTCAATTTTATCCTTGCTCAGTAACTGGAGAATCAACGTCAAAGGACCTTCAAAGTCCGACATATCATCTTTATCTTTAATTATTCCTTCAAGCTTAAATACAGGTGTTTCCATGCTTTTCCCTTTAATTTACCAAACCGTATGTAAAATCAAAAAATACACTCAGGCTGCTGAATATAACTTCAGTCGGATATCCGATTATCAAGCCGAATATATTAATTTCAAAAATCATTTGCATGCCGATAATTACCATCAAAGCAATCATACCGAACCGTTCATAACGCATAAGCTTGATATATGATTCTTCGGGAAGAACAGAAAATAATACCTTCGACCCGTCAAGCGGCGGTATAGGCAGCATATTAAAGACTGCCAGCGCAATACTTATATAGATTGCATTAAAAAGAATATCTGCTATTGTTGCACCGGCATCAAAACCGGTGAATGATGTAAAAAACAAACCGAACAATAACATAAAGACGATTGCAAGAAGAATATTGGACACCGGTCCTGCTAATGCGGTTATTGCCATATACCGTTTTGGGTGTTTAAAATTTCGCATATTTACAGGAACAGGCTTTGCCCATCCGAACCTCATAACCAGCATCATGAGAAGCCCGAGAGGGTCAATATGTTTTATGGGATTGAGTGTAAGCCTTCCCATGTCCTTTGCAGTCCTGTCTCCAAGCTTGTATGCTGTAAAACCGTGTGCCAGCTCATGAATCGTGATGCATAAAAGAGCAGGAATAATCCTCATCAGCGCAACAGTTAACAAATCGCTTAAATTCCCGAAACTCCTAAAAAACCCGTCCAACTATTTTCCCCATCTACAATCATTGATATTAATTATATATTCTTGATCTCTGTTAATAGCAAATCCCTGTTAGTACCTTTCTCGGCGGAAAACTCGATAATTAATACCCCGTCGCTTAACTCAAGAGTCTCGCGTATCAGTATTATGTTCTGTTTAATCTCGCTCTTTCTGACTTTATCGATTTTATTTGCTACTACAACAAGCTTGCATCCGGTAGCTTTGAACCAGCGGGACATGATAACATCATCTGCGGTTGGCTTATGTCGCGCGTCAACAATCATCACTCCCAGCGAAATATGGTCGGGCTTTAAAAAAAACTCCTCCATAAGCTTTGACCAGCGTGCCTTCTCTGTCTTTGCGACCCTTGCGTATCCATATCCCGGTAAATCAACAAAATAAGTCTTTCCGTCAACAAGAAAGTAGTTGACATGTATTGTCTTGCCAGGCGATGAACTGGTACGCGCAAAGCTCTTACGGTTCAGCAGCCTGTTTATAACAGATGATTTCCCTACATTAGATTTCCCTGAAAAAACTATCTGGGGTAAGTGGCTGTCTATTAAATCTTTTACGGTAGCCGCCGATTTTACGAACTCAACTTTACTTACATTCATTGTAGTGTTTACTCAGTGTTTTATTGACGACCCTGCTCCCGGAAGTGTCTTTTCCCTTTCAGGTATCGCCGTTACTCTTTCCAATGTGTCCTTCTCTTTTATGGCGGAAAAATCAAGTGCGACATCAAGGATGTCGTCTATATTGTCAGTTGTAATAAAGTTCAAATCACGCCTTACCGTTTGATCTATTTCATCCAGATCAGGCTCGTTTTCAGCAGGTAAAATAACTGTTTTTACACCGGCGCGTAAAGCAGCCATAGTCTTTTCCTTTAAACCGCCGATTCGCAGTATCCTTCCGCGTAAAGTTATTTCGCCGGTCATTGCTATATCACGCCGGGCAGGAGCTCCGCTAAGCGCGGAAATAGCCGCTATGCACATAGTTATCCCGGCAGACGGACCGTCCTTTGGAATAGCTCCCTCGGGAAAGTGTATATGTATATCGTGTGTTTTATAGAACTCGGGGGATATGTTCAATTTCCCTGCTCTGCTTCTGATGTATGAGACAGCCGCATGTGCCGATTCCTTCATGACATCACCGAGATTACCGGTCAGCTCCAGCTTTCCCGTTCCTGACAGAACGTTAACTTCGACCTCAAGCACTGAACCACCGGTTGCAGTCCATGCAAGACCGTTGGCTATTCCTATTTCAAAACCTTGCGTAACCGTTTCGGGCTTGTACTTACGAACGCCCAGAAACTCATCAAGCTTATAGTTATCCAGCCTTATGGATTTTACTTCCTTTGCCGCAAGCTTTGCCGCTGTTTTTCTGCAAACCGCCGCAATCTCGCGCTCTAAAATACGAACTCCGGATTCACGCGTATAAGACGAAATTATCTCTAAAACCGCACTGTCGGTGAACTTCAACTGCTTACCGGAAATACCGTGCTTTACACGTTGCTTTTTTATAAGGTGACGTTTGGCTATTTCAAGCTTTTCAACATCTGTATAGCTAGTCAGTTCAATGACTTCCATTCTGTCAAGCAAAGGACGCGGTATCATGTCTGTTGTGTTTGCCGTGGTTATAAACATTACCTCGGATAAATCGAAAGGAACTTCCATATAGTTATCACGAAAGGTAATATTCTGCTCAGGGTCGAGTGCTTCTAAAAGTGCTGATGCCGGGTCGCCTCTGTGGTCACGACCCAGCTTGTCAATCTCATCGAGTACAATCAGAGGATTACGGCTTCCTGCCTGCTTGAGGGCTGCAATTATTCTTCCGGGCATTGCTCCTATGTATGTTTTTCTGTGACCTCTGATTTCTGCTTCGTCGTGTACACCGCCAAGAGAAATCCTTGCCAGCTTTCTGTTTAATGCTTTAGCGACACTTATGGCGACTGATGTTTTTCCCACTCCCGGAGGACCTACAAGACAGATAATCGCTCCCTTGATATTCGGAGATAATTGCCTTACTGCAAGAAACTCTATTATTCGCTCCTTAACCTTGTCAAGACCAAAGTGATCGTCGTCAAGGATTTTTCTCGCTCTGATAATGTCTATCCGCTCTTTTGTTTTTTTGTTCCACGGCAGCTCCAGGCAGACATCAATATAGTTTCGGATAACAGACGACTCCGCAGATCCGTAGGCCTGTTTCTCAAGCTTGTCAACCTCTTTGAGGATTTTCATTTCAATGTCATCATCAAGCTTGAGAGCAATAATTTGCTCCCGGTACATTTGCAACTCAGTCGCCTCATCATTTGCGCCGTCACCCAACTCTGACTGCAGGACTTTCATCTGTTCACGCAGCACATGATCCCTGTGGTTGCTTTCAAGCTTTGCCCGCAGCTTGGAATCGATTTGACGTTCTATGGCCAGAACCTCAATTTCACGCGACAGTATGTCGCAAATCAATTCAAGCCGTTTAACAGGCTCAAGCGTCTCAAGGATCAATTGCTTGCTTTCGGGCTTGGTATAAATATTCTGGACAATGTAATCAGCCAGCCTGCCCGGGTCGGTAATCGTAAAGAGGTTAAGAACTGTCTCCTTCGTAACGCCGGGAGAAAGAGCCGCATATGAATCAAATAAGTTGACACCTTTTCGCATTAAAGCCTCAACTCTGGCTGTGCGCCTTTGCGCGATATCTTCAAGAATCAGCTCGACACCGGCAATAACAAACTTTCTCTCTTCATACATAGAGACGAGCCTCGCCCTGCACTTACCCTCAACAAGCACCTTCATGCCGCCGCCGGGAATCTTTAAAACCTGCTTTACATAACAGACAGTGCCGATTTTATATAAGTCACGCTGACTTGGCGTCTCTTTTGAAATATCCTTCTGAGCAAGCAAGAATATCCTTCTGTCTCCGTTTGAAGCGGCATCCAGAGCTCCGGTTGATTTTTCGCGCTCTACATCGAAATTCAAGAGCATATTCGGAAATACCGAAAGACCCCTCAACGCGAGAAGAGGCAGGCTTTCAGTTATCACATCGTTATAGTCTTCCATTTTCTTTTCCTGTTCCGGTTTCTTATTTTTCTTTCCGGTTTTTATCCCCGGTATCTGTTTCTTGATTCTAAGATGCCGAAACTGCGTCCGGATCTATTTGCTGCCTTTTACGCTTTGTAATCAGCGGCGGTGAATCATTTACTATGCAATCCTTGGAAATCGTTACTTTTTCGATATCCCTGTCCGAAGGTATATCGAACATGGGTCTGAGCATCGCCTTTTCCATAATACTGCGCAAACCGCGGGCGCCTATCTCCATATCGATTGCCTTGTCGGCTATGGCACCCAACGCCTCTTCCGTGAACTCCAGAGTAACCTTGTCATATCCAAGCAGGGTCGTGTACTGGCGAACAAGTGAGTTCTTGGGTTCCTGCAGTATACGTATCATATCCTCTCTGGTTAAGGAATTAAGCGGTGCTATAACCGGCAATCGCCCGACAAGCTCGGGAATCAAACCGTATTTGAGTAAATCATGAGATTGGACTTCCTTTAAAATCTCGCTGATATCCTTCTCTTTTTTTGTTTTTATTTCAGCTCCGAAACCGATACTCTTTTTATCAAGCCTGTTCTCAATTATCTTATCGATACCCTCAAATGCGCCGCCGCATATAAAGAGAATATTTGTTGTGTCAATGCTTATAAACTCCTGATGCGGGTGCTTTCTTCCACCCTGCGGCGGAACGTTGGAAACTGTTCCCTCCAGTATTTTGAGTAACGCCTGTTGAACACCCTCGCCGGAAACATCCCTTGTTATTGAGGTATTCTCACTCTTTCTGGTTATTTTGTCTATTTCGTCAATGTAAATGATTCCGCGCTGCGCGGCATCAATGTCAAAATCAGCAGCTTGCAGTAGCCTCAACAGGATGTTCTCAACATCGTCACCGACATAACCGGCCTCCGTCAGTGTCGTCGCATCCGCTATAGCAAACGGCACCTTAAGAATTCTTGCCAGTGTTTGCGCAAACAGAGTTTTTCCGCTGCCGGTAGGACCGATAATCAGGATATTGCTCTTTTGCAGCTCAGAATCGTTTTCATTCTGATGCACAAGCCGTTTGTAATGGTTATATACAGCCACAGAAAGCGCGGTTTTTGCTTCGTCCTGACCAATCGCATAATCATCAAGTGTTTTTTTGATTTCAGCCGGCTTGGGTAGCCGCCCGAAATCAATAGCCAAATCCGGCTTATCAGATTGAACGATTTTCATCGGCACGAACTCATAGCCGAGTATGCTTGTACATAGTGATACGCATTCATTACAAATATACGACGCGCCTTGTCCGGCTATAATCCGGTCAACCTGATCCTGCCGCTTGCCGCAAAAACTGCATCGCACACCTTTAGTTTCGTCATACCTAGCCATAATTGTCAATTCCTTTCGCAATGTTCAAGAGTTAATCTCCGGCACCCGGAATAATTGCACACACCTTTTAACGCTTGAGAATCACATTGTCAATTATACCGAACTCTCTGGCTTCATCCGCTGTCATAAAGTTATCACGTTCGGATGCGTCCCGTATTTCCTCTACCTTTTTTCCGGTATTCTCCGCGAGTATCGTGTTCAATCTGTCTTTTACCCGAAGAATCTTCTCGGCATGTATTTGAATATCGGTTGCCTGACCTCTGAACCCGCCGATTGGCTGATGAATCATTATCTCTGCATTCGGCAGGGCAATACGCTTGCCCCTTGCTCCCGACGAGAGCAGGAATGCACCCATACTTGCCGCAAGTCCTATGCAGATTGTTGAAACATCGGACTTTATATACTGCATTGTGTCGTATATAGCAAAACCCGAAGTCACGGAGCCGCCCGGGCTGTTGATATAGAACTGGATATCTTTATCGGGATCTTGTGCTTCAAGATACAGCATTTGCGCAACAACAAGGCTTGCTGTTACATCATTTACCTCTTCGCTTAAAAAAACGATTCTGTCATTGAGCAGTCTTGAAAAAATATCATAGGACCGCTCTCCGCGCGAGGTTTGTTCTACTACAATCGGGACTAAACTCATTTCTGCTCCTCCTCAATAATATCCTTCTCTGATGCAGCTTTATTTGTTGCCGCCTGTTTTGCGGATGCTGCTGTTTTTTTTGTATCCGTTTTCTTTGAGTCCGGCTTTTTACTCTTTGCTTTTTTTACGTCCTCTTCTTTGTATTCCTCAATTATCGCATTATCAACTACAAGCCTGGCAGCCTTCCGCATCTTGAGGTCGCGTACTATATCCTCGCTCGTCACTGTTTCCTTGACCTTATCGACCTCCATGTTAAAGCGTTCCGAAGCTTCCTTATATTCCTCATCAATTTCCTCATCGTTTACTTCTATACCCTCAAGCTCTGCTATTTTCTCAAGGGCAAGCGCCGCTTTTACCTGCTTTTCGCTTGAATCCCGCATTCTTTCTTTAAACTGCTCGGGAGTCAAGCCCATCATCTGCATATACTGGGCAGGCTGCATTCCATAGGCTGATACCTGACGGGACAACTTGTTCATTGAGTTTTCTACCTGCTCATCTATCATTGCTTCCGGCACATCCGCTTCCAGAGACTCAACAATTTGATCCATAAGAATGTTTTCAAAGGTCTCATCAACATCCTGCTGCCTTGCCTTTAACAACCTCTCTTTTATGTCCGCTCTGTACTCGGCAAGTGTGTCAAACTCCGAAACATCCATGGCAAACTCATCATCAAGTTCAGGCAGATTTTTCTCCTTGACCTCATTGAGCTTAACTTTGAAAACAACAGGCTTCCCGGCCAGTTCCTCTTTATATTTTTCCGGGAACACAAGATCGATATCACGCTCATCGCCTACAGCCATACCCTCGACCTTATCCTCAAAACCGGGTATGAACTGACCCGAACCAAGCTCCAGCTCGTAATTCTCACCCTTTCCGCCTTCAAACGCCACATTGTCAACGAAACCCTCAAAGTCAATGACGGCTATATCACCGTTTTTCGCCGGCCGGTCAGCCTTCTCAATACGCGCATTACGCGTCCTGACCGCCGCAATCTCATTGTCAACCTCGCTCTCGGGTACCTCAACGGTTGGTTTTTGTGCAGAGAGACCCTTATATTTTCCGACAACGACATCAGGGTGCAAAGCTGCAATAATCGTTATTTCGGCACCGGTTTTTTCGTCGGCGATATCGACATCAGATACCTTCGGATAGCCGACTACTCTGTAATCAGTTTCTGTCATCGCAAAACGAAGCACATCCGGCAGGACATCGTCTAGGGCATCACTGAGGAAAATCTCCGCACCGTACATTTTCTCGATCATCTTGCGCGGAGCCTTGCCCTTTCTGAAGCCGGGAACAGCAATGCGGTTTCTGTTTTTTATAAATGCCTTGTTCACTGCAGCTTCAAGCTCTTCCGGTTCAATTTCAATAACCAGCTCAACTTCGTTTTTTTCCTTCTTCTCACTACTCTTTAATTTCAAGTCTCAGTTCCTCCCGATGATTTATCTGCTTATGGCACACCAATGTATTTTATCAAAAAAACACCACAAATGCAACTAAATAAATAGGTATAGTGCATTAGCTCCTCAAAAATATAACTCAGCTCAAGCTTTGGTATTCGACAAGCGCCGAGTAAATACCGCCTTTTTTGATAAGCTCATCGTGCGAGCCGCTTTCTACGATTCTCCCGTCTTGAAGCGCAATAATCAAATTCGCTTTCTTTATTGTAGAAAGCCTGTGCGCTATGACGATTATAGTCCTGTGCCCGATAATCTTGCTTATTGCATTTTGAATTTCCCGCTCAGTCTCCGTATCAACTGCGGATGTGGCTTCATCAAGCAATAGAATCGGCGAGTTGCGTAATACAGAGCGCGCTATGGACAAGCGTTGCTTCTGTCCTCCGCTGAGCCTGACCCCGCGCTCTCCGATAAAGGTATCATACTTTTCCGGAAGTGACTCAACAAACTCGTCTACACAAGCGATTCTCGCGGCTTCCTCAATCATCTGCTGTGTCGCATTATCAGTGCCGTATGCAATATTTTCGCCGATGGTACCGTTAAATAAAAAGACATCCTGCAAAACAAGGCTTAGTTGGTTGCGTAAGCTTTCCAGCGTCATATCCTTTATATCTATCCCGTCCATCATAATTGAGCCCGATGTCGGGTCATAAAACCGTGCTATCAAACCGGAAATCGTACTTTTGCCAACACCTGTCGGCCCGACAATTGCAACCATCTGCCCCGCTTTCGCTTCAAAGCTGATATTGCTCAGAACCTCAGCGTCATCCTGATAAGAAAATGAAACATCACGAAACTCTATCTGCCCGCTCAACCTGTCGACTTTTATTGCATTCGGACTGTCCTTAATTTCCGGTTCAACATCGAGAATTTCAAAAACCCTTTCCGTACCGGCAAGACCCTGCTGGACATCCTCCACAATCCGGGTCAGCATTGCAACAGGAGCATAAAAAAGATTCAAATATAACAGGAACGCCACAACATCGGAAATATTGAGACCCGTTCTTAGCGCAATCAGAGGACCTGCAATGAGGACGATGATTGTGCCAAGCGTTGTGATAAATGCAACCGACGGATGAAGGATGCCGGAATAAAAAAGCGCTTTTATTATGTCCCTGGTATACTGAGTCGATTTAACCAGCACCTTTTCAGACTCCTGCTCCTGCTTGTTAAAAACCTGTATCTCCTTGATACCTGAAAAGTTATCCTGCAGCACAGCGTTGAGCTCTGCAATTTTCTCCTGCGCGCTTTTAAAGTGTTTTCTCATAAGCCTCGGCAGCATGGAAACAACCGCAATAAACGGAATCGGAATGCACACAAGAAGCGCAAGCATCGGATTCATTGTAAATAAGATAATAAGAACACCGGCGATTGTAAGCAGATTTGTAGTTATTTCCGGTAGTGCGTGCGCAATAAGGCTCTCAAATGTCGCCGTATCGTTTATTACACGGGACATTAACTGACCTGTCTGCTTATCATGATAATAACTCATTGACAGTTTTTGCAAATGATCATAAACAATACCGCGTACTCTGTTGACCATATTCCACGACGCGACATGCGAAAGGTAATTGTTCAAAAACTGACAAACACCGCGCAAAGCGAAGCAGGCAAGCAAAGCGAGTGCAAGAACTGTTATAGTATCGACCGAGTTTGCCAGCTCACCGCTTTCCATTATTGCTATTATACGCCTTGTTATCTCCGGTGCAAGCAGGTTTACCCCTGTAATGACAAAGAGCGCAATTGTCGCAATAATAAGCAAATGCGCCCAGGGTCCTGCGAATCTGAATAACCTGACCAGCTTCTTCATTTTTACTCAATCCTTTTGTTTATCAATTCCGAAAATATTCCCTCATAACATTGCGCACCTTTCCGGTGCGCAGTTGTCTATTAATTTAATCGGAGTTTCCTACCCGATGTCGATGTCTATCTGCTGAACAGGCGTAGCGGGCGGTTCTGTCGGTGCAGCCTGAGGCGGAGTCTCTGATGCGGCACGTGCCGCCTGGCGGAATTTCTGCCGCGATTGCCTGATTTCATCTAAAGCGGCTTTGAGTGCATCCTCGGTGCGGTGCATAGCGTCGTCCACGTATTCATTTGCGACACGACGGAGCTCCGACGAAGAAGACTCGGCATAAGAGAGCATCTCATTGCTTTTTGCTCTCGATATCTTGATTATTTCCTGCTCATCAATCAACTGCCTTGCACGTTCCTCCGCTGCGCGCTTGATTGACTCTGCTTCACGCTTTGCATTATTGATAAAATCCGCACGGGCATCAAGCAATCTTTTTGCCTCGGCTATTTCTGTTGGAAACTGCCCCCTTATTTCATCGAGAATATCAAGCGCTTTATCCCGCTCGATAATACACTTTTCAGCTCCAAGCGGAACCCCCCACGCTTCTGTTATCATTGCGTGAAGCATATTAAGCATTTCCGGAATCCTGCTGCTCATCTGAACATCATCCCTTCACTTTCTACTTTCCTGACTACATCATCAATTATCTCGTGAGGTACAAAGGTCTTTAAATCCGCACCAAATCTTGTCATTTCCTTAACAGCGGACGAGCTGATATAAGTATATTTCTCGCTGGACGGCATAAATAATGTCTCTATGCTTGAATCCAGCTTTCTGTTAATCAAAGCGATTTGAAACTCCCTGTCAAAATCAGATACTGCTCGCAGACCTTTAATAATAACTTTTGCGCCTTTTGATTTCATATAATCGACAAGCAGCTCTTCCGAAGATTCAACCTTTACGTTTTTATATCTTATTGCGGTTCTCTCTATAAAATCGACTCTCTCAGAACGGTCGAATAGCGGTTTCTTATCAGAGTTAAGCATTACGCACACAAAAAGCTCGTCAAATACTGCTGCTGCACGTCTTATTATGTTTAAATGCCCGAGCGTTATAGGGTCAAAGCTTCCGGGGTAAACAGCTATGCTCATAAACTATCTTTCCAACGCATTCATTGATACGTCTGTATTGCTGATAATCAAAATGCTTCCCGTGTGTATTTCGCAATCTTGACGCCCCCGTACTTATATTCCCTTTTTAACATGTACGGTAATGGAACCTCAAGTGCTGAAATACTTGAATTTGATTCGCTTATCATTATACCATTAATGTTAAGTTTGTCAAATTCGATTATTTTCATTACAGCCATTTCCGCAAGCTTGGAATCATATGGCGGATCAATAAAAATCAAGTCAAATTTGCCGTCACATTCGATATGCCGTATAGCGTCGCGCGGATAGACTTCGGCAAACTCCGAGAATCCGCATATTTTTAAATTCTCGCGTATAAGCTTTACAGATTCTGTTGCCGAATCAACAAAGACAACGCTTCGCGCTCCGCGCGATAACGCCTCAATGCCTAACTGTCCGGTTCCCGCAAAGAGATCAAGCACACGCCTGCCTTCAATGTCAAATTGAACTATACTGAAAATAGATTCCTTTACCTTACCGCTTGTCGGTCTGATACTTGACCCGGCAGGTTCCTTCAAGTTGCGCCCTCCGGCACTGCCGCTGATTACTCTCAAATTTCTTTCCTTCTTATTTCAACATTGATTTTGACCTCAGGTTTTTATGATACTCGATTGCAAACCTGTGAGCCTCCTCCTGAATCGTTCCTATTAGCGCAAAAACAGCCGGATTCGCCGCCAAACCAATCTCATCGCCGTCAGGTGATACCAGAGCGCGTGTTCTGTGCCTGTCATCCTTTACCATTCCGAATACAGGCAGTTGCACACCGGACTCTTTAAGGACTCTATAAGCGGCCGAAGCATGATTTGCACCACCGTCCACAAGCAGAATATCAGGTAATGTTGAGAACTTCACATCACCGGCAAGATACCTCTTTATCCTTCTCGATACGACCTCTGCCATACTTCCGTAGTCGTCCTGACCGCGTATTGACTTTATCTTAAATCTCCTGTAATCCTTCTTTAATGGCTTACCTCTGACAAATACGACCATTGAGCCTACAATATTGGATGACCCGGTGTTTGAGATATCATATGCTTCAATGCGCTCCGGCACCGAATCGAGCTTCATTGCTTTTTCAAGCCATTGATGCGTCTTTAATACCTTCTCCTTATAAAGAGCCGCATACTCCTCAACAGGCTCCTCCGCAAAAAATTGCTTCTGTTCAATAACCTTTATAGCCTTGATTCGATCGCGTAATACTACCGCGCTTTCGAAAGCAAGCTTTTCCGAAGCTTCGGTCATTTCTTTTGTCAGCTTCTTAATCAGGTTGCCGGTTTTTCCCTGAAAAACATCAATCGCCGCTGCAACTGCATCTCTGTAATCCCCGGCAAGCTCCGCCTTTTGACAATAAGCCCGGCAATTTCCCATATCATAATTAAGACAAGGGCGTTGCTTTCCCAATATTTGTTTTATATTCTTGCCGCATGTCGGCAATTTAAGGGCTTTGCTTACCGCAGCTACAGCCTTGCGTGTGTCCGTTCTGCCGCCATAGGGTCCAAGATAAAGAGAGCCGTCGTCACCCGCGTTCGAGACAATTTTGAAACCCGGATATTCACTGTCCACATCCACCCGAATCACCGGATAACCCTTGTCGTCACGAAGCTTGACGTTGTACTTGGGCATATACTCTTTTATGAGCGAATTTTCCAGTATGAGGGCCTCAAATTCTGAACCGACAATTATGGCGTCAAAATCTACAATCCTTGACACAAGCAAGTCGGTTTTCATGCCATGATTTGCATTCCCCTCGGCATTTTTACTGAAATAGCTAATGACACGATTTTTCAGACGTGCCGCCTTGCCGACATAAATCACCAGGCCATGCTCGCCCTTCATCAGGTATACACCCGGAAGCTGCGGTAAACCCAGGGCCTTATCTCTTAACTTATCAGACAAAATTATGCACCCCTAAAAAGCTCTAAATACAACATTGCATTATTAACCATCTGCACGGCGGTTTATCAGTTATAGCTCTCTTCCTTGCCTTCTTCACGCAGTGCGACAAAAATAGGGAACTGCAGGCTGTACTGACCGGTTTTTTTATCGCTGCTTTCTTCCTTGTATTTGACTTCTATAACCCTGCCGGGCATTTCATCACGCTGCTTCCAAAACTCGTCACGCTGTAAGTCATTCATTCCGGAGCCGACATTCAGAGAGTTACCCTTATAGTCAACGACAAATGCACCAAGCCTGCCAACATGCCTGCCGGAACCTTCTTCGACCGCTGTCACTGTTAAATCGACTGTATAGAACCTTTTAACCTTTAATATTCCGTTGTGCCTTTTGCACATGTATTTGCTGTCGCGGTTGAGCATCAACCCTTCCTTATCCTCGCTGACCATTTTCTCAAGATAATACTCGATCTTACCGGCATCAGTGCCTGTATATAAAACATCAACGGCAGCTACAGCGGTGAGTTCCAGTTCTTTTATTTTTTTGTCCAGCTCCCGCAAAGCTGTAAGTCTTTCCCTGTATGTCAACAAGCTCTCACCATGAGTAAATTCACTTTTCGGAAGAAAATCAAAAACTATAAACTGCATGCTGCTCTTATCGGCATCGTCCTGTCCCAACAAGCCCGTTCCAATCCTGAAATTTTCATTATCAGACACTCCTTCGGTATTCTTACGGACCAGTTCGCCATCAAGTACCCAATTACATGCATCCTCAAACAGCAAGCCGATTTCGGTGGTAATATGCTCAAGACCTGTGATTTCCTTGCCTTGCCTGCTGAGCATTTTGCCGTCGAAATATGTACCTCTGACACCATTGAGTTTTTCCGAAAGGGAGAACCATTCATTCTCGTTTATGGGTGATTTCTCCAGGCTGTAGGACTGCTGCACCTCCCAAAGAGGTATGAACTCCTTTCCGAATGCCTTGTTCACGGATTTTACATCACAGCCTAGCTTTGCGTTTTTTGTTATAATCGAAGCGTAAAACTCACTCATATCCTGCTCTTGCGAATTAAGGAAATGCCTGATATTTGCGATAACCTCGTCGCTGCCTGTATTGTTTTTTAATATATATCCCATAAGCTCGGGAAATGAGTTGAATGATACGGTCGGCAGCCTGCCTGTCTCCTTTGATATCTTTTTCGCAGATATGCCTGTTATCAGGAACGGATTAAGCAGATAGTCCAGCAACATTATAAAGCGTTCGTTTTCGCCGTTGTCCTTTAAAATGTCTCTTTTTGCGAGGCTTGAGCTTGTATTTGCAAGAAGCTCAAACAAGTCCTTTACCGGTCTGTCAATTGCGCAGTTTTTCAAAATCATCCCTCCTAATGTGAAGAATCTCTTTACCGGCATCGCCGCATATGCAGCAAAAGTAATTCCCGCCCTTGTAAACTGTTTTCCCGGATACGTTTCCGGCCTCTATATCCCTAAGCTCGGTTGATATCCCCTGCCCGGTTTTCTTAAGGAAACTCTCCTTTATCACCCAGACCTCACAAAAATATTCATCGGGGGTGTATGAATCTTTAAACGCCGTATATTCATTTACTGTCAGAACACGTTTTGCAACTTTATCCGTTATCGGACCGACACACTGTACATCCATGCCAACCTCAGAAACGGATACAGCGCAGGCGGCGACGTTTTTTGAGTGGCTCAGGCTGAAGAATATGTTCGGGTAATCTTTTAAGAACGGCTTTCCTTTATCCGCATACTCAAACTTAACCGCTTCATTTATACCATATGACTCCAATAACGCTAAACGCAGCAGCAGATAGGCGGCAGCGGAAGCGCTCCTGCCCGACGGTGAGCGAAGTTTTTGGATTTTCGCCTGCCGTTCTGCCGATAGAAATGCTTTATATCTTTCCGTTAAATCGTCCTCAACTAAGCAAACTTCATCAAAAATGTACAACATGATTTGTACATTGTACCATATTTAAAAAACTTTTACTATTTTGTATAAATATTCATTCACTTTGTCCGATAACTAATAGTAGAGGGATAGCTGCGGCATGGAGGCCGCTTTGACTTCGAGTGCGCGCTTGGGTCAAATTTCAAGGAGGAAATGAATAATGGTTATCCAGAGCTACGATGTAAAGACCAGCTCACAACGCACTTTTGTATCGATTCAATCGGTAAATATGCTGGCAACGCGAGAACTCCAACTCGCAAGGCAGACTCAGGGGGGACTTCCCGCGCAAGGTTCACAAAATTCGCAAGGTTCACAAAATTCGCAGGGTTCACAAAATTCGCAGGGTTCACAAAACTCGCAAGGCTCGCAAGGTTCACAGGGTTCACAAGGCTCGCAAGGTTCACAAAACTCGCAAGGCTCGCAGGGTTCACAAGGCTCGCAAAACTCGCAGGGACAGGATGAAGATTCGCTGCTGCTCTCACCCGAAGCCGCCAGGCAACGGCGCAAAAACTTCTCAAGCGGACATTTTAAACAGTTGCTCAAGGAACTCAAGAACGAAAGCATTGCGCATATAGCGCAAAGATCATCGGCATCTTTCTTCGCAAAAGCAAAGTTTACCAAAAAAACGACATTACCGGGTAACCCTGAAGAGCTCAAATCACATCTCATACGGATAATGTTCGAGCTTCTGACAGGAAAAAGCTCAAATTCACAAGTAAATCAAACCGAAAACGACACCGGCGGCCGTAACTTTGATATGTCAAGGTTCTTCGGTGGTGCGTTTAATGGCGTTTTTGGTGATTTTTCATCACGTCCTCAGGTCGTTGACGGTTGGAGAGTCGAGCATTTTCAATATGAGTTTGAGCAAGTATCGTATCAGGCACAAGGTGTAATAAAAACGGCGGACGGCAGAACCATCAATGTAGATATAAACATGATGATGTCCCGGCAGTTTGTATCTTACATGGGGATTAATGTCGAAGCATCAAGGCCTATAGACCCGCTTGTAATCAACTATGGCGGCACGGCAGCATCACTGATGGGAGAAAAATTCTTGTTCGACTTAGATATGGACGGTAACCTTGACAGTCTGGCCGTCCTTGGCGAAGGCAGTGGTTTTCTGGCAATCGACAGGAATGGTGACGGCATAATAAATGACGGCAGTGAGCTCTTCGGTCCGAGTACAGGGTGCGGATTCAGCGAGCTGCGGGCATATGATACCGACGGTAACGGTTGGATTGACGAGAACGATGAGATATTCGACAAGCTTGTTGTCTGGCACCGGGATAAAGACGGAAATGACACTGTTTTCACTCTTAAGGAACTGGGAATTGGTGCAATTTACCTGGGCGATATAGCAACCGAGTTCTCATTTAAAGATGATGACAACGAAACACTCGGAATAATGCGCTCTACAAGCTTCTTTATTAAAGAATGCGGAGGTGCGGGTACTGTTTCGCACATTGACATGATGATTTAACTGTGCTACTCTGAATGAGCCTTGCGGCATACGCGGCAGGGCTCATTTTTTACAGGAGCGCATTATGAAACTGACCGGTGCCGAAATAATAATAAAGGAACTGATCAGGCAAGGCGTCGATACTGTTTTTGGTTATCCGGGCGGGTACATAATCAGTATTTATGACGCTTTGAATAAATATTCGCACGAGATTGAACACATTCTGCCTGCTCATGAGCAAGGCGCAGCCCATGCCGCCGACGCGTATGCCAGAGTTTCAGGCAAGACGGGTGTTGTTTTAGCGACAGGCGGACCCGGCGCGACAAACCTTGTAACAGGTATTGCAAACGCATATCTTGATTCTGTACCTGTTATATTTATCACAGGCAATGTTGCCGTACCGATGCTTGGTCAGGATTCTTTTCAGGATATAGACATAGTCAGCGTGACACTTCCAATCGTTAAGCACAGTTATGTAATAAAAAATATAAAGCATCTTCAGAAAACACTCAACGAGGCGTTTATGATAGCAAAAGCGGACAGAAAAGGTCCTGTCCATATTGATATCCCGAAAAGTGTTCAGCTCGACGAGTTTGAATATGACCCGGATTTAAGCATCAATTCCGCAAAGATTACAAAAATAACAACCTTCGGTTCTATCGACAATGCCGCCGGGCTTATCAATAAATGCAAACGCCCGTATATATACTGCGGAGGCGGCGTTTCAGCGTCAGATACCGGGTGCCGGGTTAGGCAACTGTCCGAAAAAATCGGAGCCCCTGTTGGAATGAGTATGATGGGAATCGGCTCTGTTCCCGATTCTTACGGTTTAAACCTTGGAATGAGCGGCATGCATGGCAGATATGCTTCCAGTACAGCCAAGGCAGAAGCCGATCTTATTATAGCACTGGGTGTTCGGTTCTCTGACCGGGCAACAGGTAATGCCCGGGAATATGCAAATGATACATCCGTCATACACATCGACATCGATGCTGCCGAACTGGGAAAAAATATAAAACCGGATATAAGCATATGCGGAGACTTAAGGGAGATACTCCCGGTGCTGCTCGAAAGAGTATCACAGAAGTCCGATAAGCAGTGGATTAACAGAATAAATGAACTTAAATCAAAAGACAGCTTTAAACCCGAAAGCGGCTTCACCCCGGTTAACATCATCGGCTGTGTTAACAACCATTACGACAGCGATACAATTGTTGCAACCGATGTAGGACAGCACCAGATGTGGGTCGCTCAATACTACAAGTTCGAGAAACCGCAGAAGCTTATATCATCCGGCGGTCTTGGTGCTATGGGCTACGGTCTTGGTGCGGCTATCGGCGCATCAATCGCACAGGGACGTAAAAGAACTGTCCTTTTCACAGGAGACGGCAGTTTCGGAATGAATCTTATCGAGTTGGCAACGGCCGTCACATATAAGCTCCCCATAACAATAATTCTGCTTAACAACGGAACTCTGGGCATGGTGCGTCAATGGCAGACACTGTTTTTTGACAGGCGTTACTCCAATACCACACTTGACCGGAAAACAGACTTCCCTGCCCTTGCCGGAGCATTCGGCGCAGAAGGTTATTCGGTCAGCAGTCTCGATGAGCTTGATGCAGCTTTGAGCAGGGCAAATGATAGTTTGCCATGTCTGATTGATTGCAGGATAAATATAAATGAAAAGGTACTTCCGATGATACCGGTCGGAGGAACGATTAAGGATATAATTCTTGATTAGCAACTGAGGAATTACATATGAAAGAGAAATTTATCGTCGGCATAATAGTATCAAACCATTTCGGTGTTCTTAACCGTGTAGCGGGGCTTTATGCAAAGCGCGGTTATAATATTGACAGCCTTGCAGTCGGAGAAACTGAGAATCCTGCATATTCAAGGATGACAATCGTTTCAACAGGCGATGAGTATATGAAAACACAAGTACTCAAACAGCTTGAAAAACTCCATGATGTTAAAATGGTTCTGCTGCTGGACAATGACAGCTCTGTATCGGTTGAGCATATGCTGATAAAGCTTAAACTCGGAAACGAGGGCAAAGCAGCGATAAGCGATCTCATTAATGATTACGGCGGAAATGTAATGGACTTCGGAGCTGATTTTATAACAGCGGAAATATCAGGCAGTTCCGGGAAAATTGAACGCTTTGTTGATGCCGCCCGCGGCATCGGAATACTTGAAGTGTGCCGCTCCGGCCTAATATCAATGACTCAAGGCACAGAAAATATATTAGGTGATTTAAACCTCAAAATACCGGTTGATTAAGCCGTTGTATATACGGAAAAGACTCTGCTCGTGAAAGGGATGATTTAATGTTTAGATTATTTTGCCGGATTTATCAGTTTATTTTCAGATGCGCTGCTTACTGTATACCCTGGCGCAAGCCGGAGCTTATTGAAGGCGAAGGCAGCATATTAAAGCTTCCCGAGTACATAAAAAGCAAAGGGATAAGCAGCGTACTGCTTGTGACCGACAGCGTTATCATGTCTCTCGGACTCACTGACGGACTGCAGGATGCGTTGCGTGAAAACGGTATCAGCACTGCGATATACGACAAAACCGTACCCAATCCAACCGTCGATAATATTGAAGAGGCATTCACGTTATATAAGGAGAACAAATGTAAAGGCATTATTGCTTTCGGCGGCGGTTCGCCTATGGACTGTGCAAAAGGCGTTGGAATCAGAGCCGCCCGACCCCGAACAAACATCAGGCGGTTAAAAGGTCGTTTGAAAGTTTTGAAGCCTTTACCTCCCATCTATGCCGTGCCTACCACAGCGGGAACCGGAAGCGAAACAACAGTGGCAGCCGTAATTGTTGACAGTAAGACAAAGGATAAGTATGCAATCATGGACCCTGTGCTCGTACCGCGCCTGGCTGTCCTCGATCCGCTTCTAACCGTCAAGCTGCCGCCGTTTGTGACCGCAACAACAGGTATGGACGCACTCACACATGCAGTTGAAGCTTATATTGGCAAAAACAACACAAAAAATACGCGTAAAATGGCAAAAAAAGCTACCGCGCTGGTATTTGAAAATCTGTTAACGGCATATTCCGATGGCACAAACATTGAAGCACGCGCAAATATGCTTAAAGCGGCATTTTGCGGAGGCGTCGCTTTCACCCGCGCATACGTCGGTAACGTACACGCTTTGGCACACGCATTAGGCGGCAGATACGGTGTTGCGCACGGACTGGCAAACGCGGTTATACTTCCTTACGTGCTTGACGATTACGGAAAAAGTGTATATAAGCAGCTTGCCGAGCTTGCCGATGTTGCAAAATTACCCGGCGAAACTGTGGAACAAAAGGCAAAGGCCTTTATAGCCACCATTAGGGAGTTCAATTCAAAAATGGGTATACCGGCAACAATTGACGGTATAATCGAAGAGGATATACCGGTCCTTGCAAAGCATTCCTTTAAGGAAGCAAATCCGACATACCCCGTCCCTAAGATTTTTAACCTTGAAGACTTTGAAGGATTGTATAATCGCCTTATGGGAAATTCCGGAATTCACGGGTACGCGGGTAAAATGGCGCGTATTGACTTATCTACCGGCGAAACATCATTGTTTATGCCGCCGAAGGATGATTTAAAAAAGTACCTTGGCGGAAAAGGAATTGCGGCTAAAATAATCTTTGATGAATTTGACGAAAAAATCGAAGCATTTTCCGTTGAGAACCTGATTGTCATCACAACCTCACCACTTAATAAATCCGGAGCCCCAAGCTCTTCTCGTTTTAATATCTCTACCATATCGCCGCTAACCGGACTTCTTGTATCATCCAATTGCGGCGGCGACTTCGGTTTGAAGTTAAAGGAGGCAGGCTACGACGCGCTGATAATTTCCGGTAAAGCTCCGGAAAAAACATATATACAAATAAGCGATGACGGCATTGAACTCAAAGACGCAACGGATATGTGGAATAAATCAACAAGCGAAGCGCAGGAAATGTTGGGCAAGGGCGGCAAGCTTGTTATAGGCATAGCGGGTGAAAACCTTGTGCGCTATGCTTGTGTTCTCAGTCAGGAGCGGGTGGCAGGACGTGGAGGCGTCGGAGCTGTTTTTGGCAGCAAGCAGCTCAAAGGCATCGTTGTAAACGGTAACGCACCTGCTGTTACGATTTCCGATAGCAACCGCCTGAAAAAGCTTAACAAAAAGTGGATAAAGATTCTTAAAAAGCACCCGCTTACCGGGACTCAACTCCCGGAGCTTGGTACGGCTGCGCTTGTAAAGCAGATGCAAAACCGGAAGCTGCTCGGCACCGGAAACTTTCAAGGCGGTTGTTTTGACAGTTTTGATAAAGTAAGCGGCGAAACTCTCAGGGACAAGCACCTGGTCAGGAACAAAGGATGCCTGACCTGCCCGATACAATGCGGAAGAATTGTTATGCACGAAGGAAATGAAATAAAAGGCCCCGAGCTTGAAACCATCGGCCTTCTCGGACCCAACCTTATGAATGATGATCTTGAGCGTATCATACGGCTGAATTATCTTTGCGATGAATACGGGATAGATACTATGTCCTTCGGCGGCTCTGTAGGCTTTGCAATGGAGCTTGGTGAAAAAGGGCTGTGGGAAAACGGGATGCACCCCGGCAACTGCGATGGGCTGGAAGAGTTGCTTGCCAAGGTTGCTAAGCGTGAAGGTATTGGGGACGATATTGCGGATGGTGCTAAGTGCCTTTCAGAAAAATACGGCGGCAGTGAGTTTGCCGTCCATGTGAAAGGACTGGAGATTGCCGCTTACGACCCGCATGCAGCTCAGGGTATGGGGCTTGGTTATGCGACGGCAAATCGCGGCGGCTGCCATTTAAACGGCGGATATATGGTAGTGCTTGAAGGACTGGGGATGCGCGTAAGCGGAGCAACAACACGAGGCAAGGCGGCGTTCACCGTATTCTTCCAGGACCTCATGGAAGCAGCCTCCGCACTGGGAAGCTGTTTATTTACAACATATGCCGTATTCCCTGCTCCTCTTATAAAAAAGCCGGGGAATATAATTGTTAAAATGATAAACGCTATGATGCCCTGCTTCGGCGGGCTGGTAGCATTTTTGCACAAGCACCCCGGCCTGCTGGACTTTAATGCACCGGGCATAGTTCCGCATCCTTATGCATACAAACTGATTACGGGTAATAAAATGGACCTCGGGAAGTTCGTACGCACCGGCGAACGGGTTTATAATCTCGAACGGCTTGTTAATATACGCCAGGGCTTACAAAATGGTGATAAACTGCCAAAAAGGCTCACAGATGAGCCGCAGAGAAATATAAACGCCACTACCGGTGACAAGGATGCTGCCGAAAACACGAAAAAAAGCACCGTCCGCCTCGAACCGATGCTTAAAAAGTATTACAAAATACGCCGCTGGGACAAAAACGGCATCCCGACAAAAAAGCTTCTGAAGAAATTGGAACTTTCTTAACTGCTTACGGCTCTCTGAAAGCATCCTCGCTGTACCGGCTGACATGATTCCAAAGAATCCATTCCTCCAGCCCCGCGTCATAAACAGCTTGGATCTGATCGCGTACCTCCTGTGCCCCATACGGGATAAAAAACCCTTCACCCAGATATGTCGCGGTAAAATCCTGAAGGTAAGGTCTGATTACCGCCAGATTGGGATTGTTTTCATCATGACGGCGGATAAAATGCTGGAGCGTATTATAAATAACCTCATAAGGCTGAGTGTCCGGAGCCTCGAACAAAACACCGTTGATTATTTGCCCCACACCGTTTTGCTGACTGTTTGCAAAATGCGAAGGATAAATCATGGGACATATTGAGTGCAGTGCAGGATAAAGCAGCTCCAAATCCTGACCGATGACACCCGCATCGTTGTTACTGAGGGCGATTATACCGAAAACATCGGCGGAGGTTCTTACGCCGACCTCCAGCATCGTGTCGCGTATAAATGAAACAAACTCAGCAATAACCTCAGTTCTTGTCTGCTCCTCCCCTGCCTGCCCGTAGTATATCTCGCTCAACCTGCCATCCGCCGGAAAGCGCACATAATCCAGTTGAATCTCTTCAAAACCCAGGCGTGCCGCTTCAAGACAAAGCTCGGCAATGTAGTCCCAATTATCTCTCTCATAAGGATTGAGCCAGCCGGTCCCGCTTCTGTCAGTCCAACGGTTGCCGTCTCTGTCACGAAGAGCCAGATGCGGATTCCTGGACGCCCATCTGGGGTCTTTAAAGCAAACAACTCTGGCAATGGTATAAATACCGCGGCTCTTTAAATCAGCAACCAACTCCTCCATGTTTTCCATCAAAATACTTTGATTTACGGGAAACAAGTCATTATCTGTAGGAATTGTGACATAACCGTGGTCTTCTTTAATGTCCAGCACAATCGCATTAACCTCAGTTGTTTCGCAAAGGTCAATAAAGTTATCCATTCTATCCTGATTTACCGCAAACCATGCTCCAAGATAGACTCCCCTGACCTTCACTGCGGGTGGCAGCTCTACAGGCTCGACAACTTCCGGCTCATAAACTGCCGGTGTTGCAACCGGCGGGGTGGCTGTGACAGCCACAGAAGCCTCTTCGGGAACTTCCGCCGGAGGTTTGCCCTCACCGAAGCCATATACGAAAAACAAAACAACTACTGTTAAGTAGCAAACGACAAGGGATATGGAAAATACCGGCAAACGTCTCTTAGAACCACTGCCGGAAGCTGTATGACGGTTATTTGTTCCAAACATATGTTGCACCACTCTCATAAAGCCGGTATATCAATTGCCAATGATGAGTTGTTATTATAACACTTTTACGTTGATTGGTCAATTTTTTATTGAACTGACAGGGCAAATTGCTTGATATAGGCGGATACTTGGGACGTTCAGAGCGGTATCATTGAATTGATTGATTATTTATTTCTTTTATGTTAAGTTATTAACGATGGAATATCATGACATTAGGAGGAACGACTGTGAGCAACACATTTCAAAAGAACAACCCGACAAGATTTACTGAAGAAACAAGCGCGCTTGAACTGATGGAGTTTACTATGGCAGGCGATGCTTTTGGCATTAATGTAGCAAAAGTAACCGAAATAATGCGCTACTCAAAAATAACGCCGATGACACATTCACACCCTTGCGTTGACGGCGTTTTTAAGCCGCGCGACAGCCTGGTCACAATAATAAACCTGCCGAGATATATGGCTCTTCCGGAAAATGAAAATCCGGAAAATGACATGTTTATGCTGACCAACTTCGATAATATCAATGCGGGATTCCTTGTCCACACAGTCGAGGGTATGCACAAAATAAACTGGAGCAATGTAGAAAGACCGTCATCTATAATTTATGGCAGTAACGACAGCGTTATCACCGGAACCACAAAAATAGGAAGCAAGATTCTTACGATTATTGATTTCGAAAAAGTGCTTTATGACATAAACCCTGAAACCGGCTTGCAAATATCCGAAGTCCAGAGAATGGGCGCACGCGATCATAACAACAAGCCTGTCCTTGTCGTAGAAGATTCCGTGTTTCTCAGGAGAATGCTGCTCGAGTCCCTTGAAGTAGCGGGCTATACGAACATCACCTCATTTGACAACGGGCAGGACGCATGGGACTATCTGATAAAATGCCGTAGCGAATGTCTCGCGAATATAACACCTATTGAAAAAAAGGTGTCCATAGTCATCACTGACATAGAAATGCCCCGGATGGACGGGCATCATCTGACAAAACTCATAAAAAAAGACGACGTCCTGTCTAAAGTGCCGGTCATTGTTTTCTCAAGTTTGATTGACGAAGCTCAGAAGCAGCAGGGCGAAAAGCTTGGGGTCAATGCTCACTTGTCCAAGCCTCAAATAGGCCTGCTTGTTTCAACTATGGACGACTGGATACTATAAACTCTGCTATTCCGGCGGCGTCCAGGGAGAACATTCTCATAAGCTCTTCAACGCTTGCAGAAGGCAAAACAGCGTTCCCTGTGTTAATTGGCAATATACTGCCGGTAAATCCGTTTACCGGCAGTTCCAGCGCGAGCTTTGCCGCTAAGCAACCACCGGAAACGCACTCCTCGGCAACATAAACATTATTAATACCGTCAAGCAATTCTATAAGCAGCTCATGAGGAATACTGCTGATATTCGTAAGTTTTATCACCGTAGATTTTACTCCCTGCTTTTCAAGCAGCTCCGCTGCATCCATAGCATTATTTAACAATCTGCCGTAGCTTAAAATGGCAATATCCTCACCGCTCCTGAGCAGCATCGGCTCATACGGCGGTTCTTCTGAAACGTACTTATCACAACCGCCGCGCGGATAACGTATCACTACCGGTCCGCTAAGCTCATGAACGGCATAACGCAGCATATTACGTACCTCTGATATCCCCGACGGACAAAGCACCGTCAAATTCGGCATTTGCAGGAAAATACCGACATCGTAGATACCCTGATGCGTTTGCCCGTCGTCAGCTACAAAACCCGCGCGGTCAATCGCAAAAATGACATGCAACTCCGGCAGGCATACATCATGAAATATCATATCATAAGCACGTTGGATAAATGTCGAATAGACAGCGCAAACAGGAATCATCCCCTGCTTTGCAAGCCCCCCCGCCATAGTTACCGCATGACCCTCCGCAATACCCACGTCAAAAAACCTGGTCTTATGAGCGGTTGCAAAATCATCAAGCCCCGTACCGGATTGCATGGCTGCGGTTATTGCGCATATTCGCCTATCCGCACCGGCGAGCTCGGTCAATGCGTCGCCAAATTCGGTTGCAAATGTCTTTGACGAAGACTCGCTCGATTCCCCGTTTTTTACATTAAACCCGGAAACCCCGTGAAAAACATCGGGACTCTCCTCGGCAAACTTATATCCTTTGCCTTTTGTGGTTGTCAAATGGATAAGCGTCGGCTTTGACAGCTCCTTTGCGATTTTAAGGAGCTTGCAGACCTCTTTAATATTATGACCGTCGGCAGGACCAAGGTAGACAAAACCCATGTTTTCAAACATACTTGAAGGCAGCAGTGCATCTTTGATTCCCGATTTTATTCTGCGCAAGGACCTGTCGATTCTCTTTCCGAAAAACGGAATCTTTGCAATTGTTTTGCGGTAAAGCTTCTTAAAACGGAGATAATACGGGCGAATACGGAGCCGCGCCAGGTGTCTCGATAATCCGCCCACGTTTTCCGTTATTGACATTTCATTATCATTTAAAATAACAATCAACGGCTCACCGCTATGACCCGCATCAGAAAACCCCTCATATGCCAGACCTCCGGTTAATGCACCGTCGCCAATCAGTGCAATCACGGAATAATCCTCCCCCAGTGCTGTTCTCGCCCTGGCCATGCCCAGCGCAACCGAAACGGATGTGGATGCATGACCGCTGATAAATGCGTCATGCTCACTTTCGGCGGGATTCGGAAAACCTGTCACTCCTCCGGAGCCACGGAGATTTGCAAATCCGTCACGCCTTCCGGTGAGAATCTTGTGTGTATAGCACTGATGACCGACGTCAAATAGCAATCTGTCGCTGGCGGTGTCAAACACATTATGCAAGGCAACCGTGATTTCAACCACACCAAGATTTGATGCCAGATGCCCGCCGGTTTTTGATATATTTGACAACAGGAAGCACCGCAAATCCTCACATAGGGTGTAAAGATCTGCGATGCTCATATTTTTTATATCTTCAGGTGTACCCAGCTTATCTAATACGTCCATAACTTACTTGTGATGGTTTACGCGTCCTCTTCGCTTGTGTCCTCTTCACTTGCAGCATCATCAGATGCCGCTTTTTTTACTTTTACCAGTTTATAAGCTATTGCCGCAAGTATCGCGCCAACCAGAGGTCCTACTATAAATACCCAGAGGTCTTTGAGCGCGGCGCCGCCTGCAAATATTGCGGGGCCGATGCTGCGCGCGGGGTTGACGGAAGTGCCTGTGAGCGGAATTCCCACTATATGCACAAATGTAAGTGTCAGACCTATTACTATGCCGGCCACGGCACCTTTTGACTTATCAGCCGTAACACCAAGTATTACGAATACAAAGATAAACGTAAGGATGATTTCAACAAATAAACCGCCTCCTATGCCTCCTGCATTTGCTATACCGTTCGAACCGAGACCTTCTTTAAGCACTACAGTAGCGGCTGGTACTAAGTTCGTTAATGCCAGTAAAAGAGCTGCTCCTGCGATTGCGCCGATAACCTGTGAAACCACATATCCGCAGAACTCACCGATGCTGATACGCTTATCAAGCAGCGCACCCAGAGAAACCGCGGGATTGATATGGCAGCCGGACACATTCCCGATAACATAAGCCATTGCAACGATGGACAAACCAAACGCAAGTGCAACGGCCAGATGACCGCCGTCTGCACCAACCCCGAGAAATACCGCGCTCCCGCATCCCATAAAGACCAGAACCATTGTACCTATAACCTCAGCAAGGTATTTTTTCATGAACAATCTCCTCTCGTTAATTAAATTATATGTTGAGGTGCAAATGCCCTCAGTGAAGTACTCTAACACATTTGAAAACATAAATCAACATTGATTCAACGTTTATTATGTGATAATATAACTCAAAATCAACATATTACGGGTTGGGAGATTTTTTTCGTTATATGGATAAAGTAAAAACAAAACGCAGCATACTGATTGTTGATGACGAAAAAGCCAATATTATCACATTAACCGGTATTTTAAGCTCTGAATACAGGGTACTTGCCCTTAAGAACAGCCGGGATACATTGCAGGTGGCCGGTGATGAAATGCCCGACGTTATACTGCTTGACGTACTAATGCCTGATATGGACGGCTTTGAGGTAATAAGCGAATTAAAGAATAATGATAAAACACGGGATATACCGGTAATTTTTATTACAGGCCTAAATAATATTGAGGATGAAAAAAAGGGGTTGTCGATGGGGGCGGCCGATTATATAACAAAGCCGTTTTATTCGGCGATAGTGCAACTGCGGATAAAAAATCAAATAAAAATCCTGGAACGCGATTCAATTGAGCACGACCTTAATGTGGTTCTCAAGCTCAAGGAAGAGCTGATTGCAGCAAAAGAGCAGGCTGAACACAGCAACCGGGCAAAGAGCGAATTTCTCTCGCGCATGAGCCATGAAATGCTTACACCGATGAATGCCATCATGGGAATGATGCAAATCGCAAGGATGTATCCCGACAGGCAGAAAGTATCGTTCGACGAAATTGATGCCAGTACCCGCCGGCTTCTTAACCTTATTAATAATGTTTTGGATGTATCCGGAATAGAGTATGGCACCTTAAAGCTCCATGAGGACGAATTTTCCTTCAAGGCAATGATGCGCACAGTTGTAAATGATGCCGTTCGCCATGCCGGTAAGAAAGAGCAGGTTATTAACTGCGCCATAGACCCGGCAATTCCCGAGGAGTTGACGGGAGATGAAAAAATGCTTTATAAGGTGATAAGCAACCTTTTGGCTAATGCAGTTAAGTTTTCACCGGAGCGCAGCGAAATTAATTTTAAAGCAAGGGTTCTCGAAGAAGGTAATGAAGATATCACGCTTGAATTTACGGTGTCGGATAACGGAATCGGGATATCACGGGAGCAGCAGCAAAAGCTCTTTACCATTTTCGAGCAGGCGGACGGCAGCGATACAAGAAGATACGGCGGGATCGGAATCGGACTTGCCTTGTCGAAGCGTATCATAGATATGATGGGTGGAAATATCAGTGTCGAATCTGAGCTTGAAAAAGGTGCAGCGTTTGTATTTACATGCATACTAAAAAAACCCTTATAGCAGTTACTGTTTATTTTGTAGCGGTTATTGTTTAATTTCGCTACTTTTTTCTGAATTATTGTGATATTATATGGTATTATACGTTTGGGGTTAATTTCATTGTCAGGAGGCACCTAAATATGGAAGAAAGCGGTATCAATAACTCAAACAAGCTCAGCAATGCGCTGGCGGAGATAACAAAACTGCCTGCTTTATCGGCAGGTGTGTTGGGGGATGCCGCAAATGTTATTGCCGAAATAGGCTGCCTTGCATTAAACACGCACCGCATAGGAATTTGGACTACAAATGAAGAATCAAATGTTCTTAAAAGTCTGACTTACTATAACAAAACAACAAATCAGCACGCTGTGCTTGATGATTTGGATATTTCATCCTGCCCGGAATACAAAAGACTGCTTAGCACCGAAAGGCTTGTTATAATAAGCAACGCCCATGAACCGAATCCGCTGACCCCCGTACTGGACGGATACGGACCGAACATACGCTCAATGCTCGATGCGCCGATCCGAATCAGCGGGAAACTGGTCGGTGTGGTTTGTATCGAGCAGGACAGTAACGAAGATTATCCCGATAACCGGGACTGGACAACAGAGGAAAAAAACTTCGCATCGTCGCTTTCGGATTTTATGGCGCTTGCCATTGAAAGCTCTGAGCGGCGAACCCTGATGCGCAGGACGGAAACCATGATGAGCAATCTGCCCGGCATGGTATACCAATGCCTTCACGACCCGCCGGAATACACCTTCACTTTCGTCAGTGCAGGCAGTAAAGCACTTATGGGGTATACACCGGAAGAGCTTGTAGGCAACAGCTCGTTAAAATTCTTCGATCTCGTACACCCGGATGACGTTGAGCAATTATCAAAAGTTAATAACGAGACTCTTGCAACAGGCAAACCGCTTGAAACCACCTTCCGTATCGTCCTCAAGGACGGAACGGTCAAATGGATTTGGGAGCGAAGCCGTGTTGTCGAAGTAAGGCCGGACGGCTCACCGCACCTGCTTGAAGGTTTCTACACAGATATTACCGAACAGAGGCGTTTGGAAGCTGCCGAGCTTGCCAACCGTGCTAAATCAGAATTTCTTGCAAATATGAGTCATGAAATACGCACACCTATGAGTGCGATTCTCGGTATGACCGCTCTTGCCAAGCGAAACTACACGCGGGAGTTTGTAATGGAATACCTCGACAATATTACAAACGCAGGAAACCAACTGCTATCAATCATCAACGACATCCTTGATTTTTCAAAGGTCGAGGCCGGCGTGATCGAGCTGCTGCCGGAAAAGTATAACATCCACTCATTAATAAACGACATTGTAACAATGGTTCATATCCGCATTGGAGAAAAACCGCTTGAGTTCATTGTTGATGACGACCCGGATATGCCCAATGACATTATCGGTGATGCCACAAGGATAAAGCAAATTATAATCAACCTGCTTACGAACGCCGTCAAATACACTCATGAAGGTAATATAATCTTTGCAATTCATTCGGAAAAGGGTGAGAATAACGGCGAGTGCAAACTGTGCGTTTCTGTTACGGATACGGGAATCGGCATATCCGACGAGGATATCGAAACGGTATTTGACAGCTTTTCACAGTTTGATACCCGCAGAAACCAGGGCATAGAAGGCACCGGACTCGGGCTTGCGATTACAAAGAATCTTGTAGAACTAATGGACGGTGAAATCACCGTTACAAGCAAACATGGCGAAGGAAGCTGTTTCTCGTTCTATGTAATACAGAAGGTCGAAAACTATCAACCTATGTCAACTCACCTGATTGATAAAAAATGCAAGGCGGCAGTTTGGGATCGCAATAAGGTAAAGGCGCAAATTATAAAAGATAAGATTATAAAGCTGGGTGTTAGCTGCGATATAATAACAAACTCTGAATATATTGAGAATTACACTCACATATTTTTTGACTCATACAGATTTTACGATATGTTAAAACTGGCTCATCATGGCATCAAAATGATTGCCATATCACGCGGCCTTGTCGATAACGAGAAAGTCCCCTCCAATATGGAGCTGATACATATGCCGCTGACAAGCGTTATAATTTCCCGCCTTCTAAGCGGTATCTCAGATAAAAAGAAAGATGCGTCGCAGGAAAGCGAAGAATCCGAACTTAAGCTCAGCAACACGCGGCTTCTGGTTGTTGACGATATTGATATCAACCTGATAATCGCAGAAGAAACGCTCCTGCATTATGGCGGATTTGTTGATACCGCTGATTCCGGAGCGCAGGCAGTAGAATTGATAAAAAATAACGATTACGATTTGGTATTTATGGACCATATGATGCCCGAGATGGACGGGGTTGATGTAACTAAACTGGTCCGCTCCTGGCCGGAGGATAAATATAAACTTCTCCCGATTGTTGCGCTCACGGCAAATGTTGTTGGCGATGTACGCGATTTATTCATTGAAAGCGGGATGAACGACTTTCTGTCGAAACCCCTCGACCCCCTTGAAATGGAACGAGTGCTGATAAACTGGCTGCCTGAAACGAAATGGAAGTATTTAAAACGCGCTGATTATAACAACACTTCACCGGAAACCCAGGGAGCCAGCATTCTTGTTGTTGATGATTCAAAGCTCAATCAGGAAATGTTGAATCGTATTTTAAAAGATGACTACACACTTTCCTTCGCACAGTCCGGTGTTGAAGCGCTCGAAATGCTGCCGTCTGTGAGCCCTGATTTGATTCTGCTTGATATAATCATGCCGATTATGGACGGCTTTGAGGTCCTTGCCGAGCTGAAGAAAAGCACTGCCACCCGATCTATCCCGGTCATAGTTATAACCGGGATGTCACGTGCGGAGGATGAGGTTAAAGGTCTTGTGCTGGGAGCGGTTGATTATATTACAAAACCCTTCCACGAGGTTGTCGTAAAAGCAAGGGTAGAGACACACTTGAAAATCGCCACACAAATGAGGATGATCGAACAGTTGGGTACAGTTGACATTACAACAAATATATCCAACAGGCGGCAGTTTGTCGATTATATGATAAGCGAGTGGGAATGCTCCATACGCGAAAGAGCAACCATAGGCGTCCTGATGATTGATGTTGATAATTTCGAAAAATTCACCAATACCTACGGACGGCAGAATGGAGATATAGTGCTGCGGACAATCGCCGGTTCGATAAAAACATCCCTCAAAAGCTCCGTTGACTTTGCTGCCCGTTGGGACAGAGACAGATTTTCCGTGCTGCTCCCCGACACAAGCTTAAGCGTCGCCGTAAAGACTGCCGAGGAAATCAGGAAAAATGCCGAGGCGGTTGATATTATTGCAGATGACAATGTCGTGCATAAAATGACCGTCAGTATCGGGGTGGCTACGATAACCCCGAGCCGCAGTAATAAGATAGAGGATATCATCCGTCAGGCCGACAGAGAACTGAGCAACGCAAAAGTAACAGGCAGAAACAAAGTAAGCTATATGCGCGAAACAAAGTAACAGGACTGTCAGCGTTTCTCCCGCAAAAAGCTGAACACGTCACTTTTGCTGTTCTTATAGATTGCAGTGTTAATAAAACTCAATGTTGTGCCGAACTCATTAACCAGCTCATCGGCTGACCCCGGAATACTTTTTGAAACGGATAGCTTGTGGAACAATGCATCGCGTGTTACATCGGTTATGTCATCCATTTCACCGGCAAATTCAAAAATACCCTGTTCCAAAAATTCGTGCGCCTCATCGATGGTTTTGACAGCCATTAGTGACTTTAGCGATAAGGATGTTATATCCATTTTTTCAAGTGCAAAAACGCGTGAAGAAGCCGCAATGTTAAGACCTACCAATATTCCCAGCACCATTTTATTTATCAGGCTCTGCCTGATATTTTCACGTGATTTTAATACGGCAAAAATCTCGCCTAGCATCTGAAGCGCATAGGTAGTGTTGCCGTCCATAGTTGCTTCGATCAGCCGCTTTTCCTTATGCAAGGGATATATATATTCTATATCGTTCGGATCCAGATAGCTTATATGGATGACGCTGTTTTGCCCGAACATATGAGTAGCGGCACATGCACGCTCGGCTTCCCTGCGGCAGGCATACAGCTCATCAGCCTTATACCTCTGGCGGCTGATACCGATGCTGAACATAGTATTTGTATCTCTGAGCAGGCCGTTTCGTATATTGGCGGCAATAAGACGACAGTATTCCGGTTCCGGTGAATTATCAACGAAAATGATAAAACCGTTTTGGCGGTAAGGCATCAGAAATGTGTATTTAAACTCATCGATGCAACTGTCAAGAACATTTTGTACATTGTCGTTTGTATGATCTGTATGCAGGCAGATCACAACATAACCCGGATTCCATTTGTGCGGCTTGGCAAGAATAGAAGCCGCTTCTTCTTCATCAAGGAAATGGTCGCCAAGTAATACAGACAAAGCCTGCTCCGCCGACGTCACCTCGTCTGCGGTTGTCATAAGCAACGGATTACAATACCTTTCAAGCTCTGTCGGAAATCTTTTAGTAAGCACCACATTGCTCAGGTTGCTGAACAGATAATCCCTGGATATTACCCCGACCAATACTATTTTTATTCTCGGAAAATATTCCTGCGATGACCTTAAAAGCGGAATAGTTTCTTCATTAAACAGACCTCCGGCACATATGACCACATGCACCTTCTCCTGTGTTAATATATAAAACACCTCTGATATGCTGCAACATTCCGGCAAAACATTATATCCGCTTTTAGTGAGCTTATTACGCCAGTTGCTGCCCTCTTCCCTGTTTTCATTCACAATCAATGCATTAATTTTCATTATAATGGCCATTCCTTTCGTATTTACCCGGGCACAAAACAGCCATGAAAAGTAATGACCATTTCGTGCAGCAATTATAAGTTAATCGGCAGCTTAGCTTCGTTTTTTGTAAACAAAGGTATTATCTCCAGCGGTGCGGCAGCAGTAATCCGCTGACCGCCGTCATATACATTGCCGGTATTGCAGCATGTCCAGCTTGCACCGAACGGCAGGTATACTTCACGCCCTTTTGCTTCCGGTTCCATGACAGGCGCGACAAGCAAATCCGCACCGAACATATATTGGTCGGATAGCATGAAACAATTAATATCCTCCGGAAAATCATACAGCATCGGTCTGATAACAGGATCGCCGGTTTCATGCGTATTTTTCATCAGACTGCGTATATAAGGTCGCAGGCGTTCGCGAAGCAGAATATACCTGCGCATGATTTCATAATTCTCTTCACCGTAACTCCAGACCTCGTTATCCTGACCGGATGAGAACTGTCTCACACCTCCGCGGTATTCCTCGTCTATCGGCTTCATCGGAAAACGTTCGCCATGAAGGCGGAATACCGGTGAAAAGCATCCAAACTGAAACCAGCGAATCAACAGCTCATGAAAATCCGGATCCTCCGGGTAGCCGCCGAAGAATCCCCCGATATCGCTTGTCCACCACGGAATCCCTGCCATAGCCATTGACAATCCCGCCGCTACCTGCTCGCGCATAGAGCGGAAGCTCGAATATATATCACCGGACCAAAGCAAAGCTCCGTACCGTTGTATCCCTGCCCAGCCGCACCTTACGAGATTCATAGGGTTCTCGATACCCTCCGAACGCATACCGTCGTAGAATCCCTTCGCAAACATATTCGGATATAAAAGTGTAACCTTTTGCGCCGGACCGAGATGATATCTGTAAAGGTCAAAATCATACACAAACTCAGGCTCGGCTTCATCCAGCCAGAATATCCTTATGCCCTTGTCAAAGTAGTTCTCCTTAACGCGTTCCCAGACAAACCTTTGTGCCTCGGGATGAGTGGCATCGTAATATACCGTATCTCCCATCCATGTCATATTTACACCGACACCCCGGTCAAAGCCGAGGAGCAGGCCCCGTTCTGCAAGAGCCCAGTAGTTCTCGCTGCGGTGGTCAACAGTCGGCCAGATTGATACCATTAACTCAACACCCATATCTTTGAGTTCACGAACCATAGCTTCGGGATCCGGCCAGTCAACCGGATCAAACTTCCAATCCCCCTGCATTGTCCAATGGAAAAAGTCCGCTACGATAACATCAAGCGGAAGCTCACGCTTCTTGTACTCACGCGCTACATTCAGCAGCTCCTCCTGTGAGCGATAGCGCAGCTTGCATTGCCAGAAGCCCATACCATACTCAGGCATCATCGGGGCTTTTCCCGTCACGTCCGTATACTTTCGGACTATGGCCTTAGGTGAATCTCCCGGGACTATCCAGTAATCCAGTAAGTCGGTGCATTCGGAACACCATTCAGTTATATTTTCAGCAAAAGTCACCCTGCCGACGGAAGGATTATTCCACAAAAATCCAAACCCGCAGCTTGATACATAAAACGGAATTGAAGCCTGAGAGTTACGATGCGCCAGTTCGAGTACGGCACCCTTTTTATTTAACAAGCCGTCCTGATACTGACCCATACCCCATATAAACTCATCCTCGCGGGCTTCAAAGCGGGCAGTCAATGTGTAATCACTGCGACCCATAACCGGTTTCAACTCCCGTGCATGGATACCTAGCGGCACGCAGTAACGCGAGAGATCGTCGCGATTACGGTAATATTCCTCCAATAGCATATCGCCGGAGGCATTATGGAAGCTGATCCATCCTTCGCGGTTTATATGCGCAGTAATATCTCCGTTTGAAACAGATGCCTCATCACCTGAGATTTCCGGTTTTACATCCCCGTTGCTTTCTGAGGAGAAACAGCACTTTTCTTTATCAAGCAGCGCACGGCATTGCTCAGGCATTGCCGGCAAACGTGTTGCGCGGACTCTGAGCCCCGCGCCCCAAGGTTCTATCCAAAGGAGCTCTGTGCCTTTGCGGCGTATCAGCCGCTCATTCTCAATGGAGAACTCGGCCACAATAGTTCACCCTCTCATTTATTTTTTGAACGGGAGCAGGCTGCGCGTTTCTTTTTTGTACTGTTCAAACCCTTCTCTTATGCTTTTATTGCGCTTATCAGCCATCGGTATGCTTATGAACATGAACATAAATGTGTTGACAACAGCTCCTGCACCCAGATACCAAAGATTCGGAAGAGAAGACAGCATAACTATATACACACCCCACCACATCAGGATTTCTCCAAGATAGTTGGGATGCCGCGAATACTTCCATAATCCCTTTCGTATTAAAACAGTTTTATTTGTGCTGACTATCCTGAAACGGTGCATCTGCCAATCAGCCGCAAGCTGCAGCGTTGCCGAGCCAACGCTTATTATCAGGCCTGCAACCGTTATGGCATTCAATGTGCTGTTTTCAAGAAAATATATTGCGGGAAGAAGAGCAAGGTATACCACAACAGTGGGGAAAAGATTGATTCCAAGATAGCTTATTAGTTGAAACAGACGCGGATAACGCTGTTTAAACATATCATAGCGCCAATCCTGGGTGTCAAGGTTTTTAAATGTATACGCCCAGTTGATGGTGAGACGTATCCCCCAGTAAAAGACCGCCAGTAACAGCAGGACAGCTCCGATGCCGGCCTGCCCGTAATAAAATGCCATACCGAGCAGTATAGCCATTGGCGCAACGCTCCAGTACGGGTCGTAAACGGATGTGTTCCTGAGAATAACACCGGCAAGATATACAAATGTCGTGCCGCCAACGTCCGCAAGAATCAGCCTGAGTAAAATATGCTCGTGCCGCAGGACGCGAAATACCAACGCTCCTATTGCAACGGCAATAATATATACAATCGATATTATTATCAACCCCGGAATCTTTTTATTACGCACAGGCAATCCTCATTTCATTTGAAAAATGTAACGGTCTTTTCTTACAAGCATAAGTATAACATAATCGTCCGCATTTTACTAAGAGTTTGCTCTCTAAGGAACAGAGCTTAAAAAAGCTCTGTTCCCGTACTTTCCCGCAGGGCATCCAGGCATGATGCCCTGCGGTGAATACTTTTATTAGACGGAGATTATCGGGACAGGGACGCGCGCCAGTCGTTATAAAGCTTTTGATAGAGTTCGAGGTATCTTTCCACTCCTACGTTATTGGCTTCTTCAATAAACTGATTCCACGTATCGTCTGTTACACCCCTGATGATGAAGTTTGAGATTGTTGTCTTCATCAATGATTCAATATCCACATACAAACGATCAAGTTCAGCGCTTTCATCAGGAGTCGGTTTAATAAGACGGGTGAGAATTTGGAATGAAATCGGTTCAAGTACACCTGCATCCTGATATCTCATAGCTTGTTGCATACGCTCTATACGGTGCGGCGGCAGCTCAAAAATGTCAAAGTAATAATCACCGGGAGCAAAGAATTGTCCCTGATTGATAGGCACGATTTTATACAATGCCTGGTTGTCCGGCACATACCTGACTCTCCACAAGCCATCTTCGAAGAAGAGCGGCGCTTCGTCTGTTGCGTCTTCTCCAAGAATTTCACGAACCTGATCGGTCATAACGGTCGGTCCGTTTGTAGCTACCAGCATCCACTCTGTTTCAAACTGCAAGTCAAGCCACTGCAGGGTTTCAGCGGGATGCTTGTTTGTAACCGTAAGGACAGCCCCTATTTCAGGATACTCAAGTATTCTCGGCACCGATGGTGTGCGGTTTCCTGCAGGCGGCAGAATATGCTCCCAGTTTTCAATAGTTTCGGGATTTGCCCATGCCGTTGCAATCAAACGCAGATACGTCTGGAAACCGACCTGGTCGCTGTTTACCTTAAGATTCCACGGGTCGGGTCCTTGCGTCAGGGCATCCGGGTCAAGCAGCCCCTCTGCATAACACATAGCAAGCCATTCACATGCTTCACGGAAGCCGTCCATATATCCGGGGAATACAACATTTCCGTTTGCGTCGACCGAAGCATAAACCCAGCGCTGCAGAGGCACTCCAAACATTGCAAAGTATGTGTAGATGCCTTGTATATGATGCTCAAGACCTTCACTCGCGCTCATCGGCCACATGCCGTCGGCTCCGGGTTTTTCATCTCTGAATGCTCTGAGAACATCAGTCAGCTCATCAATTGTTGTCGGCACCTCTTTATTTACCGCTTCCAGCCATGTTCTGTTAATGAAAAATGTACCGTCATGATTAATGTTTTGAGCAACAAGGTAGCCGATATAATACATATTGCCGTCACTTGCGCGAAGGACATCTGAAACATTGTTCATACCGAGCCGCGAGGAATAATTCGGCATGTTGTCTTCGATGTAGTCATCAAGCGGCATAATCAGCCCCTGTGTGACGCCGAGGTCTTCAATGTTGAGACCTATGTTCGGGCGTATTATTACATCGGGGAGGTCGGTTCCGAGGAACATCATGTTAATACTTTCGTTCCATTCGCTTTCTTTAATTACAGTCCAATCCAGATTGATGTTTGTGTGAGCAGCCATCTGTTGATAGTACCAAAGATTTTCAAAATCTGTTGCCTGATTGTCCAGCGCCCATTGCCACACCTTGAGCGTGATGGGCTCATCCGTAATCGGCGCTTCTACATTTGGTCCACTGCCGTCGGGCGTTGGTGCCGGTGTGGTTACGGGAGGCGGGTCTTCGCCGGCCGGGGATTCGGGTTCGCCGCAGGCAATTATGGAAAAAATCATAACTGCCGTAAGCAGGATTGCCAGGATTCTTTTTGTGTGCTTCATTTGTTACCTCCAAAATTATTATTTTATAGCTTATAACCATAAGCGGCTATTTAGCGTCTGTTATCCTTTTAGAGAGCCCATTGTGATGCCTTTGATGAAGAATTTCTGCATATATATGAAAAGGACTAAAATAGGCGCTGTGGCAACTACAATGCAGCCGTATTTAACAACCTCCGCTCTTCTTATTGCGTCAGCTATGAGCTGCCCGTCGCCAAAGTAGTTCATGAAGGAGTCCAGCGATGAACCGGCGCTGGCTTGAGCAATTATACGCCGCAGGACGGTTTGGAGCGGCAGCTTATAATCATCTTGTATATACACAAGGGCTGTAAAATAGTCATTCCAGCGGGCTACACCGTAGTAAACAAATAATACGGCAATGATAGTCTTTGAAAGCGGAAGCACCACCTTGAAGAAATACGTAAAATGATTTGCTCCGTCAACCATTGCCGCTTCAAATAACTCCTCGGGTATAGATGTCTGTATGTACGTACGGGCTATCATAAGATTCCAAACCGATATACAGTTGATAATTATCATTAATGTAACCGTGTTATATAAACCCAGTGTCTGGTTCATCAGGAATTGCGGTATAAGCCCGCCGGTAAAAAACATTGTGAAGATGAAATAGAACGAAATGAATTTTCTCCCTTTGAACTTCCTTGATAAAGCATATGCCGCCATCATTGTAAAAAATACGCTGATACTTGAACCTGCAAGTGTGTATATCATTGAGTTAAGGTATGAGCGCATCAGAAGCTCATGCTGGAATATAGCATCATATCCTATCAGTGAGAAATCTATGGGGAAAAATGTAAGCGTACCGTTAAAAATCGCGTCGGCGCTTGATACAGACGCAATCAGAACGTACCATAGCGGGTATACGACAAGCGCAATCACGATAAGCCATACCAGCAGATTGAAGATATCGAATAATTTATCACCTAAAGTGCTTTCGATACGCCGCCGTCTTTTTCTGTTATATTTGTCAAGCGTTGCTTCCATAAAATTCTTCCGTTTCTAAAACAGGCTCGCCTGTTTTGAGCGTCTGGCAATCCAGTTAACACTGATTATAAGGAAAAAGTTAATCACATTGACCAGCAGATTTATTGCCGCTGTGTATGAATACTGGCCGCCTCTTATACCCATACGATAAACATACAAGCCGATAATGTCCGACGTTGGTATATTAGCATCTGTTTGCATCAGAAGGGCTTTATCTGTATTTGACGCGAGCATCATACCGCAATTGAGAATAAAGAGCATAATAATGATAGGTACCATCTGCGGTATATCTATATGTAATATTTTTCTCAGCTTCGAAGCCCCGTCGATTTCCGCCGCTTCGTATAGCGCCGGGTCAATTGCCGTGAGTGCCGCAATATATAATATGGTGTTCCACCCCGCGTTTTGCCAAACATCTGTTGTTATAAAGATAGTACGAAACCAGTCCTGCTCAAGCATAAACGCAATTGGCGTACCTCCCGCCCATTCGATTATTCTGTTGACAAGCCCCGTGGTTGGTGATAGCAGCAGAAATATTATACCGACCAATACAACGGGTGAAATAAACCGTGGAGAGTAAATAATTGTTTGCGTGATGCGTTTGAAGCGGCTCCAGCGGAGTTGATTAAGCAGGAGCGCCATAATAATGGGTATCGGGAAGCCCCACAGCAGACCGTAAACATTCAACAGGAATGTGTTTGTCAGAAGCCTCGTTGAATAATATGATGAAAAAAAGTCTGTAAAATTCTTTAACCCGACCCATTCGCTGCCCCCTATAGCGAACGCGGCTTTGAAGTCTCGAAATGCGACTTGAATCCCGTACATTGGCAGATAAACAAACACAAAGACCATAATAAAAGCCGGTAGTATCAGCAAATATAACTGCCAGTCCTTCTTAACGGCATAATTTAGCCTGTCAAGTGCAAAAACCATTGCGGCTACTGCTATTACCGCCTGCAAAAACGGTATCAGCGTGGGTCTGAGAAGTGCCGGGTCCGCAACGCTGGCTGTATAAACCACAAATGCCAGCGGTACTATCGCGGCAAGCGCATACCCGCTTAATGTTAAAAAACCCTGAAGTTTTGTTGAGTTAAACTTGTTTAATGCCAAAACAATAATTGATGCAAGAATCATTGCTATGGACAGTAACAGCAGTAAAACAAAAATTTGATTGACTGCCTGCAATACTGTGCTTTCCGGCTTGTCCAGAAACGCAAAGAGTGAAAGCATTTCGCCTTCACCCGGTTCAATCAGAAATGTCCTGTTTACGGTTGTATTTTCAACCCATGCAAGAGCGGCGCAGATCGCTATACAAATGAGACCCGCAACGGATGCCCAGAACTTATAAGTTATTTGCCTTACTGCCAAGCGCGCTCCCTTCCCGTTGCTCCGCGTTTCTTATTCTTAATACTTATCACTATTTTAGTATGAATTAGTATAAACTGTAAATACAAATTATGTCAATATTCTGCACACAAATGTATGCAAAAAAACTTTGCCGGGATAAATATGCTGTGCTATGATATGTTCGAGATATGCTTTACTTTATCTGTTTGGGGGTTAATTCTTCATAAAATGATTGACAGAGAGTCTTTAGTCAGGCGTCATTGCCCTGAATTGCACAAAATTGATTTGGAATCCCCGTTGACAGTCGGCAATGGGGAGCTTGCGTTCACGACCGATATAACCGGCTTTCAAACCCTCTATGGCGAATATGATATTTTCCCGCTTTGTACAATGAGCCAGTGGGGTTGGCACACTGCCCCGCAGGCGTTAAAGCACACATCAGACGACATTGTAATGACATGCTATAACATCAATGGCAGGGAGTATAAATACTCATCCTTGCCTCAGCCGGGAAATGAGGATATCTACGACCTGCTACGGCATAACCCGCATCGCTTGAATCTGGCATGCATCTCGCTTTTATGGGATGGCAGGGTTATACAATCGGATGATATTAAAGATGCAAGACAGAGGCTGGATTTATACAGCGGAGTCTTGACTAGCTGCTTTACACTGCACGGAGAGCGTGTGCTTGTTAACACTGTTTGCGCAAGAAAGCATGATATATTAGGCTTTTTGATTGACGCATCCGCTTCCTGCTTTAAGCGTTTATCTGTTTGCATTTCCTTCCCGTACGGGTCGCATTTAAAAAATGCGTCTGATTGGGAATCCGGGGCTTTGCATACAACGGAAATCTCTGTATCAGGCAGCGGGGACTATATTATTAAACGTACATTGGACAACGATAAATACTCTGTTCTTCTCAGCGGCATTGATGAATTCAAACAAAACGGGACGCATAAAATAGAAATAAAAGGTAATATGTTTACCATAGCATTTGCACAAGAAAACCCGGAAAAGCTGACCTTCACGCAGGTACGTGACGACAGCATTGCCGGATGGTTTGATTTTTGGAATAAAGGCGGTGCCGTGGATTTTTCCGCCGCAAAAGACCCCGGGGCAAATGAACTTGAGCGGCGCGTTGTACTCTCTCAGTATCTGACTGCTGTGCAGTGCTCGGGCAGTATGCCGCCGCAGGAAACAGGTCTTTCCTGTAACAGTTGGTACGGCAAGTTTCATCTGGAAATGCATATTCTTCATGCCGGATGGTTTCCTTTATGGGGGCACAGCGATATACTGATGAGAAGTATCCCGTGGTATAACTCCATTCTGGGAAAAGCGAAAGAAAACGCAGCCCGCAACGATTTTTCCGGAGTGCGTTGGCCGAAAATGACCGGACCGGACGGAGCGGACAGCCCGTCGTGGATAGCGACACTTTTGATTTGGCAGCAGCCTCATATCCTGTACATGCTTGAGTTGATTCGCGCTTCGCTGCCGGAAAGTGAGAAGCCGGGGTTTACAATCGAGTACTCCCGGCTTGTCGAAGAGACAGCTCTCTTTATGCGTAGCTTTATGCGCATTAATGAGCAAAGCGGGTTCTATGAGCTCCCGCCGCCGTTGATTCCCGCACAGGAGGAACACGAACCGGAAGCAGTACTCGACCCTGTATTTGAGCTTAGTTATTGGAAGTTTGGTTTGATGCTTGCCGGGAAATGGGATAGCTACCCGGTTCGCGGGCGAAATGTGCAAAATGAAAAAAACGGCAGACCTGAGCTTCATACGAACAGCCTGCCGGTATATGACGGATTATACCCTGCACATCGAAACTGCTTTGATACATTCACGGCATACAACCGCGACCACCCGTCTATGCTGTTTGCATACGGTTTCATCCCGAACGAAGAAATCGATAAAAGGATTATGTCCGACACTGTGGACAAGGTTCTGGATTGCTGGGATTTGAGCTCAATGTGGGGCTGGGATTTCGCACTGATGGCAATGACTCTTGCGCGCCTCGGCAGACCGGAGACGGCTGTTGATGTTTTGCTGATGGACACTGCAAAAAACAGTTACACAACAAGCGGAAATAACTATCAACGCGGGCGGGATGACTTGCCGCTGTATCTTCCGGGCAACGGCTCGTTATTACTTGCTCTTGCTTTAATGTTAAAAGGATACGGAGATACGCGGGGAAGCATCGGATTTCCGGATAACGGAATGTGGGACGGAATAATAGCCGAGGGTATCTCTCCCCTGCCGTATTAATCCTTCAAAAACAGCCCGCTGAGTTCTGTGCTTGAGCTTTTAGAGCAGTTTTAACCCGTCTTCAGTTTCCTCGATTTCAATAAATACCGCACGCTCATTTGGCGTATTATTGGGTCTGTGCAGTGCCAGCATCAGCTTCTCGTTGTAAGTGCGAAAAATCATACCATGACCGCCGTCTTCTTCAAAAAGCGGTGCTTCGGCTTGTCTCCAAGGTCCTTTAAGACTCCCTGAATCTGAAACGGCATATCCGAGACAATACCCGCCTTCACCAATGCATGACCAGATTAAAAGCAGCCTGCCGCTTTTTAGTGTATACGGAAAGCAGCCATCTGTCACATACCCTCTTACATTGTTGCCCGGCGAAAATGCTTCCCGGCTCCATACAGCATCAGACGATTTAAACAATTCCGCCGGCTCAGAAACTGCCTTTGACAAATCATCGGACAATTTTGCGGCACAAATTGTGCCGTCTTTTATTTGTATCCACTCGTGGCAGAAAATAATCCATGGCTTGTCACTGCTGTCTACAAATAATGTCCCGTCCAGACTCAACCAATCATGCGGTGTAACAGGTCCGGCACTCCAGGGTATAAACGGACCTCCGGGTTGCTCCGCCCTTAACACGGCAGTACCGCGTCTGCAGGCTTCCCCGGCAAAAGAAGCAAACATATAAAACGCACCCTGATATTCATATACTTCTGGAGCCCAGAACTCATGCGTGCCCCAATAATCGGCAGGCGGGCGGTAAACAGGTCCGGGTCCTTCCCATTCAAACAAATCCCGGCTTGTATAAACGTCAAAACCCGTCCCGCGGCTGTTCCATATATTCTTATCGGTCGAGCCGTACATAAAATATAAACCATCGTGCTTCAAAATAAACGGGTCGCGTATTTGAATATCAGCGGTAAGCATTAGCCCTGTCCTCCTCACTGCCAGTAACATATCAACCGGGCAAACCGGCAATTCCAACGTAACCGGGCTTTTTAAAGCCCGGTTACGGCGGAACTGGCACGCTTGGAGGGACTCGAACCCCCGACCCTCTGCTTAGAAGGCAGATGCTCTATCCTGCTGAGCTACAAGCGCATATTGCTTCTGATAACATGCGGAAAACCGGTATTTTGCTCGCATGATTATACAATGCCGCTTACAATATTGTCAAGGCAAGCATGTAAGTACGACGGTGTCATACCTAAGCGCGATATCCAGTGAGCTAAATTCTTGACTTAATATATAGAAGATGATAAAATTCATAAGTTGATTTTGAACGTTAAAATGCAAACGCACTTCAAAAATTTACCCGCGCACTTAGGGGGATCACAGCATGAGAAGGCAGGAAATGAAGAAACTTGAGATAAAACTGTTACTGGTTTTTCTTCTTTCCATTGCAATACTGGTAATCGCACTCTTCTTCGTTAAGCAAAACCAATATTACTCTCTGGTACTCGATCAGCTCAAGGCCGATGCAGCAAGTGTACACAAATATGCGGAGATTGTCTTAGATGAGCGCAGCTTTCTCGAACTGAACACAATTGAGGATGCGGACACCGAGCTGTATGAAACCGTACATTCAAAGCTTGATGAAATCAGGCGGATTGCAAATATACGCTTTTTGTATACCGCAAAAATGAATAATAACGGCGAGCTTATATATGTTGTTGACGGATTGAATAAGGATGACCTCCGTTTTTGCCGCATCGGCGACCCGATTGAGGAAGAAATCGTAGGGATACTGCTTCAGTGCCTGAATGATGAAATAGTGCTTGGTGATGAAATCCTCAATACCGAATGGGGAATCGTATATGTTGCATACTTTCCGTTTCACGACTCAGCCGGAAATGTAATCGGTGCCATAGGAATGGAGTTTGATTGCGAACATCTGTACCACGCAATGAATCAAACACTGACGCTTACAATAGTGATTACCCTGATTCTTGCAATATTGACCGTTGCGGTGACCTTTCTCATACTCAGGAAGGTTGTCAAGCGTACGGAAAACGACTTCCAGACTCTGGATCAGTCAATTGATGAAATACATGAGCGTGTCAGGCTTATGCTTGACACATCACCGTTATGCGCTCAAATCTGGGATAAAAACCTTGCAACCATCGATTGCAACGAAGCGGCTGTGCGTATGTACGGCTTTAAGGACAAGCAGGAATATACCGAAATGTTTCTCCGGCACTGCTCACCCGAGTACCAACCGGACGGGCGGCGCTCGGACGAAAAAGCAACGGAACTTGTGAAAAAAGCGTTTGATGAAGGTATATGCATTTTCGACTGGACTCATAAAATGCCTTACGATAATATTCTCATTCCTACGGAAATCACCCTTGTAAGAGCATCGTACAAAGGTGAGGATATTGTAGTAGGATATACCCGCGACAAGCGTAATGAGGATAAAATGGTTAAGGAAATCGAGCAGCGCGACAAGCTGCTGCGGGCTGTTAATCAAGCAGCAACCCTGCTTCTCACTACAGACGAAAAGGAAGACCTTAACTCCCTGCTCATGGCGAGCATGAAGCTGATTGGCAACTCCATATATGCCGACCGCATACAAATATGGCGGTATGAAGAGACCGGCGATGATATGATACTTACCAACAGATATTTATGGTTGAGCGAAATGGGTGCGCGGAAAGCTCCGATCCCGGCGGATCGGGGTTACAGCTTCAAAGAAAAGTCAGACCTCATTAGTCAGTTCAAAGACGGCATATACACAAACAGCCCCGTCACGGAACTGACACATGTTGAAAGGAAATTCATTTTCACCCATGATTTGAGATCCCTTGTGATAATTCCGCTCTTCCTTGATAATCAGCTTTGGGGTCTTTTTACGATGGAAGACTGCGTATATGAGCGCAAGCTCTCGGAGGATGAGCTGGAAATCCTCCGTTCCCTGAGCCTCATGATGGCAACGGTCATAACCAGGCACACACTCGTCGAAAAACGCACAAAAGAACTCGCGCTCCAAACGTCACTGCTTACCACTTTCTTCGACACATTGCCTGACCATGTCTATGTCAAAGATTTGGATTCAAAATACATTCAATGCAACAAAGGCGTTTGCGAGTATTTTATGCGCAACAGAAAGGACATCATAGGCAAGGGTGACACTGACGGGCTGGGGCTTTCGCTCGAAGAAGCAAACAAGTTCATGGAAATGGATCGCCGCGTCATTGACGGCGGCAAGGAAATAAGGTTTGAGCAGCTCGTGCCGGGTGCCGACGGCTCAATCATACAAGTGGAAACAATAAAAACGCCGCTTTTCATTGATGGCAGCATTATCGGCATTCTGGGTATCTCACGCGATATAACATATCATAAAGAGGTGGAGAAAAAGCTGGCCGACGACCTGGAGTACATCAAGGCTTTGAAGGCTGAAGCGGACAGGGCAAATCAATCCAAGTCACTCTTCCTTGCGGATATGAGCCATGAAATCAGGACGCCGATGAATGCAATCCTTGGCGCAACGGAAATTATGATGCAATCGAGTTCATTAACTCCGGACTTAAAGGAGCTTCTCGGCAGGATATCTACATCCGGCGAACTGCTCATGGGCATAATAAACGATATTCTGGACCTGTCAAAAATCGAAGCCGGCAAAATGGACTTGACCGATGCCGAATACCACGTGGCAAGCACCATCAACGATATCGTGCAGTTGAATGTGTTACGCAACGAGGATGCTCCTGTTGAGTTTGAGCTTCAGGTAAATGACGGAATCCCGTCAACATTGATTGGTGACGAGCTTCGTATAAAGCAGATAGTCAACAACCTGCTCTCCAACGCTTTTAAATATACACCATCCGGCAATATCAGCATGGCTGTCGACTTTGAGCCGGAACCGTCAGGCGGCAGTATAATCCTGATTTTCAGTGTACTCGACACAGGTTTTGGTATGACAGGTGATCAACTGGAAAAGCTGTTTGACAACTTTTCGCGTTTTGACAACGAAGATAACATCACCATTGAAGGCACCGGTCTCGGCCTTCCTATAACAAAGCATTTTATCGAGCTCATGGACGGCGAGATTCATGTTGAAAGCGAGCCGGGCAAAGGGTCACACTTTACTGTCCGGCTGCCGCAAAAAACCACAGGCAGCGAAGCCTTGGGCAAAGATATCACGGACAGCCTCAAAAACTTTACTTATAGCTATGATAACAACAGAGAACGGCGCGGAATCATCCGCGACCGGATGCCCTACGGAAGAGTACTGGTTGTAGACGATGTTGAAACAAACCGGTTTGTCGCCGTCGGTCTTTTGAAGATTTATAAGCTGCAGGTCGATACTGCAAACAGCGGCTACGAGGCGATTGAAATGATTAAAAACGGCAACTCATACGATGTGATTTTTATGGATCATATGATGCCGGGAATCGACGGCTTGGAAACAACGAAGTATTTACGTAAAATGGGATATACCAAACCAATTGTCGCACTTTCGGCAAATGTCATATACGGTCAGTCGGAAGCGCTTATCAACAAAGGCTTTGATGATTTTATTGCTAAACCGGTCGATATCCGCCAGTTAAACTCTATTCTGAACAAACTGATACGCGACAAGCAATCACGTGAGGTTCTTGAAGCCGCACAACTACTTGAAAACGAGGAAGATATGCATCAAAAAAATACAGCAGGCGTACAGCAGACCGATGCCCTTGCATTAGCCGGTGAGAAAATCAGAAATACGGTAATTCCGGGGATTGATATGATTAAAGGCTTAGACCGTTATGACGGCGATGTTGAAACATATCTAAAAATCCTGCGGTCGTACGCCGCGAGTGTAAGCTCTATTCTGCACAGCATAGATTATGCGGATGAGAGTAAGTTTGCTGATTTTATAATAGGCGTCCATAGTATTAAAGGAGCAAGCTACGATATTTTTGCCGACGGAATAGGCAAAAAAGCAGAATCTCTTGAAAGTGCCGCAAGAAGCGGTGAGCATGACTATTTAATTAAGAATTACGCACCCTTCCACGAGGAATCGCTGAAACTGGTAACCGAAATCGAAGCTGTAATAACGGCTATCGATTCGGAAAATCCGAAAATTGAAAAGGACATACCTGACACGGAACTGCTCGTAAGGCTCAGAAATGCCTGTGAGGTCTATAATATGGACGAGGTTGACGCTGCAATGTCCGAAATCGATTCCTACAAGTATCTTAAAGATGGCGGTCTGGTGGAATGGCTGCGCAAAAGTGTAGATATGATGAGCTTCTCGCAAATCGTTGACAGACTGGCGGATTACATAGAATGAGCAAATCCGTGCTGATTCTTATCCGGGCTGACAGAAAGGAATGTTGATGTCTATGATAAAAAAACGCCGCAAAATAATCGTTGTCGATGATATAATGTTCCACCTGTTATCTATGAAGGAGCGTCTTAAGGAGCACTATGAGGTATTTCCCGCGCAAAATACCGAAACCCTGTTTGAACTGCTTTCAAAGGTCGACCCGGAACTGGTAATTCTGGATATAAATATGCCGGATCATGACGGTTTTGCAATTATCGAAATGATAAAATCCGACACGCGCTATGATTACGTTCCCGTTATATTTTTAACGGCTCAAAGAGACAGGAGAAGCCTTTTAAAGGCAATGAGTCTGGGGGCGGCGGATTACCTCGTAAAACCCGTTTCCGACACCGGTCTTATAGAAAGCATTGAGTATCAAATAAACCCCGGCGGTCCCGGTACTATGAAGCCGGTTATTCTCGCTGTTGACGACAACCCGTCTATACTCAAAGCCATCAATTCCCTCCTGCACGACAGGTATCTGGTGTCCACGCTTCCTCAACCGGAAAAAATCAGGGATTTACTTGCAATGATAACCCCTGATTTGTTTATACTTGACTGTAACATGCCTATACTCAACGGATTTGAGCTGGTGCCGATTATACGCAGCCACTCCTTCCATTCAGAGACGCCTATAATCTTCCTTACAAGCGAAGGTACACTCGATAACCTTTCCGTGGCAATGCAGCTCGGTGCGAGCGACTTTCTTGTTAAGCCGATAGACGAGTTCATACTGCGTGACAAAACTGCACAGCATCTGAAGGATTTCATTATACGCAGACGCTTGAATCGTCTGTCACAACTGTAAAATTGTGCCCGGATTTTCGAGTATGTAACCTCCCAACGCTTCAAGCCTTTTACTAAAAGCTTCCGATTTCAGTAAGTTAAGCAGTTTTTGGACTATCGGCAACTCCCATGCATGATCCGGAATCAAGAAATCATATTGCTCGTCGCAGATATGTACAAAATCGAGGTCATACATTTTTGCGGCGGAGTAAATCCCCAGACCGGCATCCGCCGAGCCTGCCGCTATTTGCGCGGCGACGGAGGTATGTGTAAACTCCTCCCTGTCGTAGCCGTATATCCTTGATGTGTCAATGCCGTCTTTTTTACAAAGGTAATCTAAAAGGATGCGTGTGCCGGAACCCTTTTGCCTGTTGACATAGCGGATACCCTCCCGCGCGATATCGGTCGCATCACTAACCCCTTTGGGATTTCCCTTTTGCAGTATAAAACCCTGCTTTCGTTTAACACATTCTATTAGCCGGACTCCACCGTCCGGTATAAGCCTTTTTATGAACGACTTGTTGTACTCGCCTGTTTCCTCATCAAGAAGATGAGTCCCCGCAAGGTGCGCCTCACCCTTGCGCACTGATAAAAGTCCGCCCATGCTACCGGTATGCGAAGAGCTCATGAAAATATCCCCGTAGTTTAACCGCAGCAGCTCCGACAGCTCATCCAGAAGCGGGTCGTGGCTGCCAATGACAACCAGACTTCTGCGCAGCTCCTCTTCGGACCGCAATAAACGGACTCTGATGCTTTCTCCGTTTTCATAACCCTCAACCCCCTGAGGGACTTCGAGCATACCGTCAGCCCTCATAAACGAGGTCACAACCCCGCTTCCCCTGCTCAGAGGCGACGCTATCAGCTTATCACCGACATATCCCATACGGACACGTACAAACTCATGGTATTTCAACGTGGAGACTACTGCTTTTGAAAGCTTTGCCTCTGCGTATTTTATTGTCTCCTCATGTGTGCGGCACAAGTAGCTAACAATCGGCCGGACTATCTGCTCAAGTACGATAATGCCCGATACGGGATATCCCGGTAAACCGATAACCGGCTTTGTACCGCTCAAGCCTAATATCGCAGGCTTGCCCGGCTTTATGGCAATCCCGTGAAGCAGTACCTCTCCGGCTTCTGCAATAACCGAAGCAGAATAATCCTCTCTGCCCGCCGACGAGCCTGCTCCCAGCAAAACGATATCACATTCCGCCAGAGCAGTATCAAGTGCCTGCCTTATCATCGAGGCATCATCCTTCACTATCGGGTATGTCACAGCTTCTGCACCCCAACTGCGCAGCATGGCCGAGAAGATGACAGAGTTAAACTCAAGTATCTCCCCTTCCTTCGGGTTGGAAGTCGGGGCTATTATTTCATTTCCGGTCGGAATAAACCCTGCAACAGGGCGTTTTATGACTGATACGCAAGTTACCCCGCTTGCTATCATAGCACCCAGCGCGGCAGGCGTTATCATCGAATAGGATGGCAAAATCATTTCGCCGGCGCATATGTCCTCGCCAATCTGTCTTATATGCTGCCAGGGTGCTACAGCATCATAGAGTATTATATTGCCGTCGCCGTCATCTATAACATCCTCTATCATCACAACCGCGTCACAATCATTGGGCAGGGGGTCTCCGGTATCTACATATATATACTGCCCGGATGTCAGTGAAACCGGCGTTGTTTCACTGGCACCGAACGTCAGCCTCGCATCCAGTGCGATACCGTCCATAGCGCAGGCGTTGTAATGAGGTGCGCAAATAAGCGCATATACAGGCTCAGCCAATACCCGTCCTGCAGCCTCTGCGACAGGTACAGTCTCGTCCCCGGGCTGCATACCGTTTTTTATGAGAGTATCAAGATACTCCTCCTTTGCTTTCTCCAAAGGAATATTCGTTAAATATTTAAATCCCATTTTACCACTCCTAAAAGTAAGTCACTACTACCTCTGCGCCTTTTGGCAGCCCCTCGCAGTCTCTCGGAACGCAAATGTAACCATCCACTCCTGCCAGGCTCGCTATCAGCCCGGATTTCCCCCTTACAGGAAATGCAGTCCCGGTATCGTTGAGCCGGACAGCGATAAACTCGGCGCGCCCGTGATTTGATGACAGAGCCTCACTTGTTACAGCCCCGGTTGTAAACCGCTTGACAGTTGAACCCGTGAGTTCCGCTATCAACGGGCGAACAAACAGCTCTGCGACAAAAAACGCCGCAACCGGATGCCCCGGCAGCCCGAAAACCGGGGTGTCATCTATAACTCCAAGAATGGTCGGCTTGCCCGGCTTCATCGCTATACCATGAAGCAGCAGTTCTCCTTCCGCCTCAAGCACACGTGCCGTCAAATCACGTGTTCCCGCTGACGAGCCTCCTGAAATCAGAACAATATCACAGGCCGCGGCCGCCTCCCTGACAGCAGACGCAATGGATGCCTCAACATCCCGTATAATCCCGTAATTTCTGACATCCGCACCAAAACTTACCATTGCCGCATGCAGCATGGAAGAGTTTACGTCACGTATCTGCCCGCCTGCCGGTTTTCCGGACGGTTCAACAAGCTCGTCTCCCGTGGAAATAATACCTGCCAAAGGCTTGCAGCAGACAGCCGCTTCACAATAACCCAGCGCGGATAAAATGCCTGTACCATGCGCAGTCAACTTTGTTCCGGCTGCTAAAACCAGCTCTCCGGCACTTATGTCATCCCCTTTGAAAATCAAATTGTTCCCGGGAGCTGCCGGCTTGCTGATGCCAATCATGCCGCTACCGTAGTCTTCCGTGTGCTCAACCATTACAACTGCGTTTGCATTCTCAGGCAGCTCCCCGCCTGTTGAAACAACCGCGCATGTCCCCGGGGAAAGGCTGAATCCCGCGCTTTCGCCCATTTTCACCTCACCTTTGAACGTAAGAACGGCAGGCAGACTATCGGAGCATCCGAATGTGCAGGAAGCGATTACCGCATAGCCGTCAACTGTTGAGCGGTCAAATCCGGGTACATCCTCTCCGGAAACTATATCCTTGAAAAGGACACGCCCCAATGCATCGGCAACCGCAATATTTTCCGCTGCGGTTCTCCTCAGTGCGAAACGGTTTTTGATGAGTTTTATAACTTCATCCGGCGTTTTTACATTCAGCATATATTAAACCCCATACGCAAATGACCTGTAGCAAATAGCCTGCTCATGACTATTTTATTTATTAAAGTATATGTTTTCAGCTTTTTTTTGTCAATCAGAAATGTAGGTTTGTCAATCAGAAAGTGCTTGACAATTCATATATTTATGAGAAAATGGATGGGGTATTACAACTTTCTGACTACTTGTATTTCTCGTTTTTTTATATCTAAGGAGGGGAATTTATGGCAATTCCGCAATCACAGCAGCTCAGGCTCGGCGAGGTACTTCTTGAATCCGGAAACCTGACAGAGGAACAGCTCGAAAAAGCGCTGACAATGCAAAAGGCTTCGCCGGAGAGGAAACGTCTCGGCGAGGTTCTTATCGAAAGCGGGATAATAACCGAGGACCGCCTTAACACCGCCCTCGCAACCCGTCTGGGCATAAAATACGTGCCTATCAGTGAATGCCCGATTGACCTTGAGGCTGTCGCTCTCATCCCCAAGGCAGTCGCACAGAAGCACTGCCTTATAGCCACCTCCACCGACCGGAATACAATTCACATTCTTATTAACGACCCGCTTAACTACTATGCACTTGAGGATGTCAAGCTTATCTCGCATATGCAGCAGGTCGAGGCGATGATTTGCAAAAAGGATGATATACTGCAAGCCATCAACCAGAGCTATTCCGAAATAGACACACAAAAAACCGCGCGCGGCGCAAACGAAGCTGCCGGTGAATCCAGTGCGTTCACATATGTAGATATCAGCGAAACAGCAGACGATACCCCGGTAGTTACGCTTATAAATTCCATGCTTCAAAAGGCTCACAGCGCGGGCGCGAGCGATATCCATATCGAACCGTTTGAAAGCCAGACTCAGATAAGGATTCGCGTGGACGGTCAGATAGTTGACTATACCACACTCTCACAATCCCTGCACAGCTCGATGACGGCACGCATAAAAATACTGAGTGGTATGGACATTGCCGAGAAACGCGCGCCGCAGGATGGCCACTTCCGCGCCAAGCTTGAGGATATCGAACTCAATGTGCGTGTATCCTCGCTCCCGACCATTTACGGCGAGAAGCTTGTCCTTCGTTTCCTCAGCCAGTCTGCCATGCTCGACAACGCGACAACCTTTGGCATGGAAACAGACGATTACGATAAGATGATCTCGCTGCTGCAGTCACCCCACGGCCTTATATATATCACCGGACCGACCGGAAGCGGCAAAACAACCACCCTGTATATGCTCATTGAGTATCTTGCAAGACGCAATGTCAATATCGCAACTGTTGAAGACCCCGTTGAGAAAACAATAGCGAAGGTCAACCAGACTCAGATAAACCCGCTCGCGGGGCTGACATTCGATACGGGCCTGCGCTCGATTTTACGTCAGGACCCGGATATCATAATGATTGGTGAGACCCGCGACACGGAAACCGCAAGCATCTCGGTCCGCTCTGCGCTTACGGGTCACCTTGTGGTCTCCTCACTCCATACAAACGATTCCGTCTCGGCGATAGTCCGCCTAATAGACATGGGCGTTGAAGACTACCTGCTGTCCAACTCCCTTGTCGGAGTTGTAGCGCAGCGTCTTGTTAAGAAGATATGCCCTTTCTGCCGCGAGGAGTACGAGGCAACAGAAAGCGATATTCGCGCTATGGCAGGCGCGGATATAAAAATGCTGGCAAGGGGGCGCGGCTGCCATAACTGTAATAACACAGGCTACAAAGGTCGCGTGGCGGTTCATGAGATACTGACTATCGACTCCAGGATACGCAATCTTATGACCGGAGGCTCCGGGATTGAAGAAATCTATTCATACGTCAGGGAAAACAATCTTATGAAGAGCCTGCAGACAAGCCTTCTCAAGCTTGTTAATGAACGAAAAACATCCCTTGAAGAGTTATTAAAACTGACATATTTTGTACAGTAAAACCACTAAATTCCGAACAGTCATATCAATAAACCAAATTTGACAAAATGTTAGATTTATGGTATAATTCTACGTTGTGAGGTGAGTATTGAATGGATATAAATGAACTGCTTTCCACGGCACGCGCGGAGCGGGCGAGCGATGTTCATATTACAGCAATGCGAAACCCTCTTTTCCGGATAGACGGGTTACTGAGGGAGACGCAATACACGCTGAGCTACGAGGAGAAACGGGCTTTAATCTTCTCCCTTCTCACCGAAAAGCAGCGCAAAAGAGTCGAGGAAATCAAAGATGTTGACACAAGTTATGAAACCTCGGGCGGCTTGCGCCACCGTGTCAATGTGTTTCACCAACAGCAGCGCATAGCCGCTGCCATACGTCTTCTTAATGAAAATATCCCGACCTTTGAAGAGCTTGCCCTGCCGGATGCACTGCGCTCACTCGCGGATGAGCCGCGCGGACTGATTCTTGTCACAGGTCCCACAGGCAGCGGTAAGTCGACCTCGCTTGCGGCAATGGTCGATTACGTTAATTCCAAAAGGGCTTGCCACGTACTCACGATAGAAGACCCTGTTGAATATGTATACAAGCAGAAAATGGCTCTGATACACCAGCGCAACGTCGGCGAGGATGTTGACAGCTTTGCTGATGCTCTCAGAAGCGCGATGCGTGAGGATCCCGACGTTATACTCGTCGGCGAAATGCGCGATTATGAAACGATATCGGCGGCTATAACCGCAGCCGAAACAGGCCATCTGGTACTCTCCACGCTGCATACCACAGGCGCAGCCATGACAGTAGACCGTATAATCGATGTATTCCCGCCTCACAGCCAGCAGCAGATTCGTACGCAACTGGCGGGCGTGCTAAAAGGAGTTATAACACAGACTCTGCTGCCGAGAGCAAACGGTACAGGCAGGGTTGCTGCATTCGAAATAATGGTTGCGACAGACGCCGTCAGCACACTCATACGCGAGGGTAAAGGGCATCAGTTGAACTCAACCATACAGACAGGTATGCGCCAGGGAATGATACTGCTAGACGATTATCTGTTAAACCTCGTCAGGAACGGAACTATCACAAGAGAAATCGCAATGGAGAAAGCGGCAAACAAAACAGAATTTTTAGCCGCACTCGGCAGGGTATAAAATCCAAATCAACTTGTTTTCCATGCAAATTATTGCATTGAAATATGAAATGAAAGGACACTGAAAGAAATGAAATTGACACAGGTACTCAAAAATAAAAAGGGCTTTACGCTGATGGAACTCATCGTTGTTCTCATCATCATCGCCGTACTTATGGCAGCCCTGCTCCCCTCATTGATCGGCTGGATCAATGAAGCCCGCGAATCCGCACTGCGTGTGGACGGCAGAACAGCGCTGCTGGCGGTTCAATCGACTGTAACCGAAGCCAGAGGCACAGGTTTTTGGAGTAATCCCGCTCGTAACCCTTATAATGGTGCTAACCGAACTGTTTTACTAGCTGATATGAAATTCCAAAATTTAATGCAAGATGCAAGACTGTACGGTTCTACTGCTGATGCATTCGTCTCTCCTTTCAGAGCTATTACAGTCACAGGAATAGCACAGGTACGTCTGGACGTTGCCGGAGCAGCCGGTGTTCCTGTAGGTCTACATATCAATAATACAGTAAGACCTGGACGTAATATTGATGGTGTCGGTGATGGTGTGCTGTTGGTAGGACAAAACGGTACTGTTAATATGCCATAAGTCCTTAAGACATCGATTTAGTCACCTACAGAAGTTTCTATAAGTAACAACCTCTCCACCCGCTTTGCCCGGTTCTCCGGGCAGCGGGCGGGGCGGCAACGGGCGGTAATACGCTTTGATTAAATACGTTTTCGATATTATTAACAATAACGAGCAGGTAATCGAACTGGTTGATTTTACTTGGGCTAATTATGAGCGGGTCTTGCGCATTGAAGCAATCGTCTACTCCATCTTCATTGCCATTCTCGGCAGCCTGTTCGGAAGCTTTCTCAATACCGTAATATCCCGGCTTCCCGAAAAGGGTAAATTCTTTTCCGAATCCCGTTCAGTATGCCCCAACTGCAATCACGCAATCAGATGGTACGACCTCGTTCCAATCTTTAGCTGGTTTTATCTTCTCGGCAAGTGCCGCGATTGCAAAGCAAGAATTTCATTCAGATACCCCCTTGTCGAAATAATGGGTGCATTGCTTGCAGTAGCCGCTGTCTGGTGGTTCAGTTTTGATTACCCCGCCCTAATGGTATACGCAGTAACAATGATTTTACTAGCAATAGCGGTCATCGACTTTAACACATCGGAGATACCCGATTCCCTCAACATCGCGCTTATCCCTCTTGCTATTGCTTCTATCTGGCTCCTGCCTGACATTACATGGCTTTCGCATATTATCGGTATATTTACCGTCGCACTCCCGATGCTCCTGCTTTCAATGCTTATCCCCGGCGCATTCGGCGGCGGCGATATCAAGATAATGGCAGTCTGCGGGTTGCTTCTGGGCTGGCAATTTACCTTACTTGCCTTTTTTATTGCTCTTCTGCTCGGCGGCGGAGTTGCGATTTTCCTTCTGCTCAGCGGCAAACGCGAGCGCGGGCAGCACATGGTATTCGGTCCCGCTCTCTGCGTCGGAGTGGCTGCCTCCCTCTACTTCGGCAATGAAATCATAGGCTTCTACCTTCGGCTCATCATATTTTAACCGACTCTCGTTATCTCCAGTCCCTAATCACTAGAATCCGGAGAATTTGCTAATGCCAAAGTATTACTATTCCGCGCTTGATTTAACAAACAGGAAAGTAACCGGCGAGCTTGATGCACGTGATGATGACGATTTGCGCCGTCTCTTGCGTGCCCAAAACCTCGTTCCGACAAAATACAGTATTATAGAGGACAAGGATGCAAGATACCGCATGAAAGCACTTGAGGTCGGCGAGTTCGCCAGGCAGCTCTCAAGTATGCTCGCAAGCGGTATTACCATTGTGCGAGCAATGGAAATACTAAAGGAACGGGATTTTTCGCCAAAGGTTAAAAAGGTATATAGCAAGCTTCACCGCGATGTCATGATGGGTTATACATTATCCGAAGCTATGCGGCTGCAAGGTAAAACATTCCCCGAATTACTTGTAAACATGTTTGCCTCCGGTGAAGCCAGCGGTCAACTGGAGCGGGTAGCCGGCAAAATGGCTGTACATTATGAAAAGGAACACCGTCTCAACTCGAAAGCAAAGGCCGCTATGACCTACCCGATTGTGCTGCTTATCGCAACTCTGGGTGCTGCCATGTTCTTGTTTATATTTGTCCTCCCCAATCTTTTTGATATGTTCGAAGGAATGGAACTCCCCGGTATAACATTATTTATGATAGCCATGAGTACCTTCCTGCAGAACTACTGGTATGCCGTGATTATCGGAGCATTGATTCTCATCTTGTTATTCCAGTTCCTCCTGACCATCAGCAGGGTCAGGTATCATTTCGACCGTTTGAAGCTCAAGTTACCGGTTGCAGGCAAGCTTTTGAAAACCATATATACCGCGCGTTTTTCACGGACGCTGTCATCCCTGTATTCCAGCGGAATCCCTATGCTTCGCGCGCTTGAGATAACCGCTACTATCGTAAATAACAATTACATTGCCGACCAGTTCGACGCGGTTATATTGAATGTCCGCAACGGGGAGCCGCTTGCCGCTTCAATCGGCGCGGTCGACGGATTTGACAAGAAGCTTACAACGACGATAATGATTGGCGAGGAAACCGGGCGGCTGGACGCTATGCTTGAATCCACTGCCGAAAGCTTCGACTATGAAGCTGAGATTGCACTTGACAAGCTGGTTCAGCTTATCCAGCCTGTGATGATAATCATTATGGCGGGAATCATCGGAACGGTTATGATATCGGTCATGATGCCGATGATGAGTCTTTATCAAAGCATGGGCGTTTAACCCCGGAATGGAAAACTTCGCTATAGGAAGGATGATCCGATGAAAGCATCAATACATATATCAACGTATATGGTCGAGGTTCTTTCGTACACAAAATCAGGCAATCAGGTCACCGTGAGGGGCTATAACACCTGCCCGCTCCCTGACGAGTGCGTTATAAACGGTGTTATACTCGACGGCAACCCGATTATCGAAGGATTAAAGGCCTTAAACAATTCGCAGCCTCAATTGCTGAAGGATGTTTCCCTCGTCATTGACGGCAGCTTTGTGTACACAAAAAGGATAACTGTTCCCGGCAAGCTTGGCAAGTGGATGTACAATCAGGTCATCCGTGATGAGTTTGCGGATATATCATCGGATGCCGAAAACCTTATATGCGACTATTACCCGCTTTGCATGAATACAGACGGGTCAAAGCAGATTCTTGCATGCGCTGTCGAAAAAGCACATGCGGAAACATATCTCGCAATATTGAGGTCGGCAGGAGTTGAACCCGCGACTGTACGCCTCGGGACGCAAGTCATTCTCAGGTATATCGGCAGTTTATCCGAGCTGAAGAATACTCCGTTTGTACTCAATCTAGTTGATGACGATATCCTTACGTCAATGATATTCCAAAAGGGTGTCAGTGTATTTCAATCCAGAACAAGACTCTTTGGAGAAGACCGCGCCACACTCGTGCAAGGCACGCTGGACGGGCTTTCCGGCATCATACAATTCAACAAATCGCAAAATTTTGATGACATTAAATACTGCTTCTATCTCGGACTTAGCGCTTCCGATATGGACTTGATTAAAATGAACAACACATATCAGGATATAAGCTTCAACAGCCTTGATATATTCAAGTCAGTCAAAGGGGCTGAAATCCTCCCGCCCAACGCGCATATTGCGTACCTTAATGCTCTGGCACCTGATTCCGAGCCTGATTTACTGCACAGCATGAGAATGCTTGAAAAAATAAAAAAACGCAACAAACCAAAGAACAAATTGATTCCGGTTCTTGTCGTAGCTGCGGTTGTGTTGATGGCTGTTATTGCCGTGTTATGGTTTTTGGTCTCGGGCGTAGAGCGCGAGGTGCAGGACCTTAATGATTATATGAACAGTCCTAAGGTTCTGAGCGAAAAAGCGGAGATTGAGAGACTGAACTCGGATACAAACGCAATAAGCTCAAAGCATATCGAAGCTTCAGAGCAGATAAACGAGGATAATGCAAAGCCGCATATCTCTAAGCAGCTTATTGAGACGATTGTCCGGACCGGCGGAGGTATAGCCTCTGTAGTCAGCTATACATTCAGTGATACGGAAGGCACTTTCCGTGTCAATGCAACCGCTATAAACGAAATGTCAGCAAGCAGCTACGTTGAGCAGCTCAGGGGCAACAGTTTGATTGAGTATGTGGAATACTTAGGCTTTTCCTCTGATTCTGCAGGTGCTTTTAGCTTCTCGATCGAAGTAAAAGCGTATTAGGAGGGGGCGACATATGAAACCCGGATTAAGTAAACGTGAAAAAGTTCTGCTATTCTCACTGGGGCTTGTTGCCTTGGTTTATCTTTCCTTCCAGTTCGTTATATTACCGCTTGCAACCAGATACACCGAAGCCAATGGTGAGCGTGAACGTCTTACCGGAGAGAAATTTGCGCATGAATCAGCAGTTGCGACACTTCCCTCATTAAGAGACCGCAATACGGAGGTTCACGCAAGGTTTGAGCAGTTGACCGGCGGTTACCCTGTGCTTGTGGAAAACGAGCTTATCGACAACAGGATGCTTACGCCCTTGTGTATTAATAATAATATGAGTATCGTTTCGCTCCGTTTCGCCCCGCGCCCCGCACCCCCTGCCCCTGTGATAATGTATGATGATGAGGGCAACCAGATTGAAAGCGAACCGCCGCCGCCGCCCGTGTTCGCCAAAGTGACTGTGTTTATTAATGCTACAGGCAGTCATGCATCGCTGATAAATTTAATTGATGAAGTCGACTCAATCGAATATATACGCCTGACAAATGTAAGTTATTCGGAAAATAGTCTGGATGCCGCAGCAAATATGGCAACAATCTCGCTGACCTTCGAAATTACATTCCTGAGCGAGTAAGTAAATAAAAACACATTTTCTACGTTTGGTTCAGCATCAGAGGCCTTACAGCGTAGTCTCTCTGCAACTCGAAGTTACCTCCGGCTGATGCTAAATTCGCAGTAGAAGTAAGCCTTACCGTAAGAACAAATGCTGTTGTGCCGGTGCCGCCCTCAGGCTTTAGCATGATGCTGACAGCCTTATGTTTGTAAAAGTCCTCTGAAAATACATCAAAGAAGAATGTCTCAAAGACAAGTTCATTATCGGCGTTTAAAACTTCCCTTGCACCTTCCCGCTGGAGTACGCCCCCGGTGCCGGGGGCTGTATTTCGTACCGTATATGTTATTATACGCGCACTAGTCGTTATTGTCAGACTCCCGTTAGCATCTGTAAGCCAATTGTCTCCCCCCGAAGCAACAAAATCAGGGTCAGTCGTAGATTGAGACAAATCGCTTATTATTTGATTGGCGATATTATCAAGCAATGAATTATATTCCGCAAAATCATTCGCTCCCATAAACGCCATAAGCATAGGCGAAAGCAAGGTAGATATCGCAAGCGATATGACGGCAAACATTATTATACCGACAATAAGCTCAATCAGGGTCAGGCCCTTTTTATTTTTCAATACATTAACAAGCATCCTCTTCATCAGGGACCACCCCCTGAAACCGGATGGAAAGCAACTATATTCCAGGCGGCATTCTCCAAGTCATCATCGACCAGATCGCTGTCAAATACATTAACCGGATGCGACAGCTCATTTACCGGATATACATCCGTGACTATGAGGTCGGACCTTAGTGTCAGCACCTCTGACACATACAAATCGGGTGAAGCCAGAGTTACGGGATTCATAACTCCGTCTTGAGTCCCTCTTGCTTCAATCATCGTGTTTGCTGTTATCCTTCGCGACGTACCAATCATGGCAACAATCGTTGTTAAAAGGATCGCTAAAATCAAGATGCTCACGATAGCTTCTATAAGAGTTTCGCCTTTTTCAGAGCGGAGCTTATTATTTTCTTTAAGTATCAATGACTTCATAACTCACCAGCTCCCATTGACCGAACCCGCCAACATCAAACTCCATTTCACCCGGGAATGCGGGTGTATCTTTTGCTGTCAGCCTGCCTCCTGTAAAGTCGTAAACAGCTCTGGAGGTGACAGTTCGCGAGGTTGCATTACCTCCCCACCCTCTTGCGCTTATCTCGACTTCAACAATCAATCTTGCACTCATTGTCGCGGTTTTCGGCTCTCCCGGTACGATTGGGTTGGGGTCGCCTATCACTGTGACCGGTGGTATCGGGTCTCTTATTCTGATACCCTGCCGCTGCTCATCCGCTGATTGAAACCTCAGCATTATACTCTCTACCGTGACGAGTCCGCCCATAGTATCTATGTTTGTGCCGCTTATTAACAGCTCAAGCTCACTGTCACCGAGTCCGGTTGCCGAGTAGCCCGGATAATCCCCGTCATTTGCCCCGTAAATTGCCAGTGCTATGTGATAGCCCAGGAAATCGGGCCTGTCTACGTCATTGTCCGGCGCAGCCCGCAGGCTGAACATAATATTCTCGTGTATTGATTCATCCAGTATTCTGATTCTGCTGTAGTCATTCTGCCTTATAAGAAAACCTGAGTTGGCAGTGGCGGCCGCCATTGTAGAAACCCCGATAGCCATAAGGAACAGCATTATACCAAGCACAAAAATCAAAGAGGCTCCGGCTCCGCTTTTGAGAATACAGACTATTCTTTTTCTTGTACGCAAACCCGCCGCCCCCTTTCAGACTATTATCCACAATAGAACGGATCAGCCAATCTGCTGCTGTAAGTATCAAACTCATTAATGCACTTGCTACATTTTCATGCGTTTATTATACTCATTGATTTTACGGATGGCAATCGCATTGCGCCTTCTCATAAATCTCCTGAACGGCCTTGCAAGGGTGAAGCTGTAACCGCCGTAGAGTGTGATAAGCGCCATTGAAAGCATCCGGTTCTCCGGGTCATCGTTGCTATCCTTGCCGTATGCCAAAACAATTGATTCAAAACCTGTCAGCGATGTCGCTGCGGCTATTGTTGCGATATTTGAAGGAATGAAAGAATCACCAACCACCGGCCATGCAGCGGGAATGCTTATAATGTACTGGTACGGATATGTGTTGGGCAATGTATCTGTCCATGGAACCGGAGGAGACGCCCAGTTCGGCTGCGGCGTCACGGGTGGTGCAGGGTTTGCAAACCAGTATGCGCTGTTTGTGTTCAGTTGCTGTGTGGTTGCCGGAGTACCATACCCGTTTGTGCCTGCTGTATTATATCCGTTTATCAAGTCCATAATAAGGCCGTCCGGACCTGCTATAGCCGCGGCTTGATCCGCATCGACGAACAGATAGTACGCTTCACTGACTGTTCCGGTTACACCGGCAATCTCGTTTTCATACACTATCGGGCGAATCGGGGTTACGGGCCCTGTCAGACTCTCAGGTGCGGGAGCGAGATATAATACTCTTTCAACAGTTCCCGCGTTCTGACCGGCAATGCCCCCCGCACTGGTACCGATGACAGGAGATGTAGCTTGCGATGATGCATCATACTTGCTGCTGACAACAGACACATCTCTTATAGTCCCCGTGTTTGAACCTGCTATCGCGCCGGTATAAACCGTTCCGCTTCTTCCTATATAGGCTATTCCTGTCAATCGCGAAACCGCAGTGCCCTCATCCTTGAAAGCAAGGGTCAGCCTTGCTATCGTGCCGTTGTTTTCGCTGAACAAACCAACATAACTCACAGGCGATGGCGGACCGGTCGTACCCTGTTGATAGTTTATGTACAAACCTGAAATCAAATACCCCCCGCCGTCGTAAGTACCGTTGAAGATGCCTGTAACTGCGGCTCCGGCTGCATTGAGGTTTATACCTGTAAAGTCAAGGTCGCGCTCCTGTATGTAAGTTCTGCCTGTTGAGGGGTATGCCGGACTTTGGTTGATATTGCGCATTTGTTGCGGCACGCGGATATACAAGGGCTGTGCTGCCGCGCCTGCTTGTGCGGCATCCGGATAAACTCCCTTCGCGAACAATCTGTTTATTACCCTGCTGTTAGCATTGTCCACAGGCAAGTCATTGACAAAAATATTAAAGACATTTGCTGAAATTGCAGCTATCGGCGCTCCGTTTATGTTGGTTATCGGGGTGCTGTTGCTTGTAAACCTGACGTAATGAATCGTGCTGCCACCGACGTTGCCGGTTTCAGACTGTATGTGCATGTTATCGCTCATTAATCCTGTACCGGCGGGCTGTATAGGCATATACTTGATGCTGTAGCTGCCTGCTCTGGGTACGATGGCGCAATAACCCCAATCCGTTATTATTCGTGTGTCGTCCGGTGCAATCAGAGTATTTATTTCCGCCAATCCTGAACCTGCGGGTGAGAAAAACCCTCTGGTCGTATTGCCGCTAGCATCCCTGTAAACCTCGTAATATGCAAGCCTTTGAGCGGATATTGTCGCTATAGGCCATGCCGTCGGGATGCCAGTCCCGAGGATCGGGTACGGGTATACTGTTGATGCCGGGTTCATCGTATTGCTTGTTACCGGCATTGTGGATTGCCTCCACAAATCGCCGAACCCCAGGCTTATCAGCCTTGCGTTTAACAGGGCGTTAAGCTCTTGTGTTGTCCGCGGCTCCCCAATCAGCGCGGGAAGGTTATAGTTATAATTGCCGGAGGCCAGCGGGGCAGCAGTCGGGCAGTTGTTTAACGATATAGTGCCGGACAGGTAATACAGGTTTCGCAGCATAGCCGGGTCGGTTGTTGAATTCACAGCCGCAATCGGATTGTTACCCGGTGCATGAGCCAGATACAACACATTCCTAATTGCTCCGTTATTTGTTGAGACAATGCCGCCCGCGCCCGTACCCGACACGGGGGCTGCCGCATCTGTAGAAATCAATGCGATGTCGCTTATTACCCCGTTGTTTACCGATGCAACCGTACCGTTATTGCTTCCGCCTTGAAGCCTGAAATCAATCAGAGTAACATTCCTGACGGTGCCGATGGTTTCCTCCGGCGGATTTGACCCCGGTACGGTCGTCTGACCGAGAATCGTATTAAACAGACCTTTATTATTCGCTGTTGTTCCAAGCAGTGACAGCGACCTTATAACTCTGGCGTTCCCTTCATAAGTGCCGGCAAAATTGCCTGTCACGACATTTGATGTCGTCCCTGTAGTCGCACCGTTCATGACTGCACGCGTACCGCTGCCGTTTCCTGCACCATTACCGGTCATTGTCTGTGTTGTTTCCGTGTAGGTAAAGGCTGCGCCGCTGCTTCGAGTAATTGTACCGAAATGTATATCCACATCCTGGCTGAATGTCATACCGGAAGTAGAGCCTCCTTGAGCCGGTGTGTACGAAGGCGGCACGTTATAGCTTGTCAGCCTTTGAATGTTCTGCAATTGCCACGGGGTACGCACGCTGAATAAATCAGGATGAACCTGGGGTGATTGTATGTTTCCGTTTATTATCCCACTCGGAGGTACCGTATAATGGATAGGATACACAGCTTTTGCAAAAAACGGATTTACATATGCTGCAAGCGCCGGCACTCTCAGCGAATTATCCGCATTCCCCGTTTCCCTGTTTATCCAGACGATAAACGGCTCAGCCGGGTCATAAATACCTCCGCCCGCAGTAGCAGCATTAATAAACAAGTTTTGCGGGATAATACGGAAGGAACGACCATCCAAAGGTACATTTAATACGGGTAAACTGCCAAGTGATATCTGCTGTCCGCCACCGCCGGGATCAAATCTATTGGCTGTAATGCCGTTATTACGTGAATATAGCGCGGGACGATTTGCATTCAACTGCGGTACCCCGGTAACCTCCGCACCGTAGCCTGCTTCGAGAATTACCGGATTATCATATCTAAGAAGGTCGATTACGCCTATCTCCCCGGCTTCAAAGTTGATATAGTATGTTGCGTAAATTCCGACCCCTCCGCCGTCATAGACCTCATAATATATGATACCGATATTCGGCGGCGGGTCAAAGGGTACAACGATCGGCCAAACATCGAACTCGGGTATGGCAGTGCCTGTCGGGTATGGATATGGGAAGTTTTGGTTTGCCTGACTGATGACAAGGGCGTTTGCCATATTCGTTATAGACCAGTTGCCCCAGCTTATTCCGAACTGCGCAGTCCTCGCGAACTCGACTATCTCCATAGTATGCCCCGCCGAGTCTGTATTGAGCAGATGGGTTGCGCTGATGAAGTTATAGTCATCAACATTTGACGGCGCCGGGAGTCCCGGTACATGCGTCATAAACGGCCGCAACGCCATAGTTCCTGCAAGATAATAGATATTATTCCCGATGTTTGCACCCGTACCGGTAAACGGGCGCATTGCTCCCCTGCCCGTTGCGATTCGGGGTGCTACCGCAAGATACATAAGGTTGTCGGCTAAAGTGTTTGTGTTACCTACTATGCCGCCGATATTTGCAGTGCTGAAGTTTGTCGCACCCCGCACGGCAGGCCTTGCTGAGGTTGAGACCACGGTGACATCATGGACTAAGCCGCTGATATTGGAGCCGACTACCCCGCCGACATTGGTTGTTCCCGCGACAGCAGCAGCATGCTCGGCATATGCCGGCAGTTGGCCGTTTGCAAGGCGGTTTATCCTATGCTGCACCGAGCAGAACCTCACGATTCCGCCTTCCGGATTTGCACCGACCCTATCATTGAGCCCGACGATCCCGCCCACATTAGTTCCCCCGATTATGGGAGGGGCTATTGTCGTTGATGCCAGCTTTAGCGTTACCCTTTCAATAATACCCGTATTTCTCGCAAACAAGCCCGCATTGGTGGCATTTGAAGATACCCCGTTGCCTATTGTAACCCCGATGATATATCTGCTGTTGCCGTCATATACCCCGGTGAACGTCCCCGTTATAACGGCTGCGGTATTTACCTGAGTGTACCTGTTGACCCACAGCAGGGTGGGGGCAAGAATTTCCTTGTAATATGTCGCGAAGTTCAAATCCAGCGTCTGGAAGTAGCTCTGCGAGTAATCCGGGATTTCAGCTCTGGCTTCAAGGAGCCGCACATTTTCAAATTGCCTTGGCGAGCGGATTATATGCTTGCCCGGCTCCTGCGGTATATCCGGAGCAAACAGCGGGTTATAGTAAATTCTGTCATCGGCTTCGAAGTCATCATCGTCTTCTTCAAGCTGTTCCAAATCCGCAAGTGAAACAGTAAGGTCATAATAACCGCTGAATGCAACCCATTTAAATTCAAAGTCTCCACTTCCGGTGTGGTTTTCCAACGCTTTAAGGTACCAACCCTCGGATATGTGGTTGGGGATGATAATCCGTATCATGTCATCCACGGTTACATTATCGGGCATTAAATGCCTGAACTCCTCAATCACCGGCCATGTCTGCACAGGATCGTCACCGGAATCAACAAGCTGATCCTCAACCAGCACACCGCCGGGTACAGCCTCATCAAAGCTGATGAAAAATCTCTCATCTCCGATAAAAATCGTATACCCCTCTGTATTAGGCAGAAGCTCTATTGCATACCCGTCATGCAGGACATACCTGTCATCAAGAAGCCTTCGGACACCCGGAGGAACGGGGAAATTCTCAAGGCCTCTGTCGTAACCCCTCCACGGTGTCAGTTCATATAGTTCGTAATATGTGAATATAACAAGCTTTTCATCCTGCTCACCTTCGATTTCCTCCCAGCCCCATCCGAACTCTTCTATAGTACCCGGGGTGTATTTTTCCATCAGGTTGTTTTGCAAAACCGGATACGGATAATTTACGTAATCATTAAAGCCCTCAAGGTAATCAACAACAGAGCTTAATATAAACTGTGTGCCGCTGCCGCCTATCAAATCTGCCGCCGACATCAGTTCATCCTTGGTAACCGACCTGCCTATTCCGTTGGTACAGCCGTTCTCAAGATGTACGCTGCTGCTAATCAAGCTTCCCGGCACATCCGAGTTCCTGCCTGCGATGCCTCCGGACCTGACCGTGTATATCGGATAAATGGCTACAAAATTGGTTGCATATACCCTGTTGATAGTACCGCCCGAAGCATTCTCCCCTGCTATTCCCCCGAGGAATGTATGCGCTTCAGACCCCGCCGCAAGCGGGGTATACGAAGGCTGGGGCGATGTCGGGACAGAGATCAGGTAATCCCTGCTTCTTTCCTCAACGAACAATAAATTCTCTTCTTCGTCACTGACATCATCTATATTGACCCTTGCGTTGTTGAAGCAGTTGAGGATATCGCCGCCGTTTGAGCCTACAAGGCCGCCGATGCAACCGCCCCTCGCCGTAACCGAGCCGAAGACACCGTTGATATTGTCAAAGTGACTCGTGTTCACCCCCGGGGTTTGTGTCTTTAACGCACCGCCGGGTGTCGCCGGGTTTGTATCAAAGAATCCCGCGTTAAAGGATTGCTCGATTACGGGCCTTCCGTAGTTAACGCCGTCCGCACCGGTCACACGCGATTCCCCCACCAGACCGCCGGTGTTGGATGACGTGGTGCCGCCACCGTAAACATTGGCGTAGCTGTAGCTGAAGCGTATTGTCCCTCCGTTCATCTGCCCGGCTATAGCCCCGACATTTGAGTTGCCCAAGGTCTTGACGGTCGCCTGATACAATGATATGCCATTTATTGTCGCTCCGTAGGTTGTTGAGAACAACCCGATATCGGTCATTTCGTCCGTTTCGATATTGAGGTTTAATATCCTCGGTCTTGCTGCTCCCGCCGCAACAGCGACCGATGTATAGGTACCGCTGAAGCTTTCGATGGGTTTAAAGTTTGTGACGGCTCCCGGAACAGCTCCTGCGGCACCGGAGTCTGTCAGCATGTTTATATCTTCCGTCTGCCTGAAATCTGCAGCCGGGAACTCGCGGATATTACTCAGGTGTCTCGCGGATGTAACTACATAACTGTCTGTTGATATATCCCCACCGTAATGCGAGTGGTCTGTCGTGAGCGATGTTGTCACAAGGCCGTTATTTACACCCCCGACCCTTTCCAGTCTCGCACGTACATATTGCGCATTCCCTATGCCATATCTTTCAATGCTGTGTACATCCGTCACAAATGAATCTCCGAAGACGCAATCAAGTACCCAGACAAATTTATCGTATAACGGACCGACATTGACACCGAACTGGTCGATTGCAAAGACCTGATTCATCGGGAAATAGACCAGTTGACCGTCAAGAGCCGCATGCGGTGCGGTAAACAGCAGTTCATTGAGGCTTCTGACATCGGCGCGGTTTGCGGCTACCGACAGGTCGATTTCAATGTCATTCGGCCAATCCAGAACAGATGTCCTGCCGCTGTCGCTTATAAGGTCGAAAATAAATACTTCCGTATCTCTGCTTTTTGGCACATACAATTCCGCATACAGAACATTTTCCCTGCCCTCAAGCGGTCGGCCGGCGTTTTTACCGTCAAAAATATCGGCTATGTCGGGCAGTTGGATATCCAGCGGCTCACCCGTCCAGTCCACTCCGAAATAACCCTGTCCGCGGTTATACTCAAAAATATACGGGTTGACGGCATTGCTCATACCGCGCCCGCCTATAACATTTTCCCTGTCAGCCTGGTCATCATATTCAAATCGCGCCTGCCTGCCCAGTCCGAGGTTGTCGCCATAGAATATAGACATAACAACACCTGTCCTGACGTTTAACTCCATCAGGAAGGTGTCCTCAAGTAAATCCTTATTAATAATTATCTCGTCCAGCAGTCTGTAGAAGTCGTCCCGCAGCGGGGTTCTGTCGGCGTGACCGGCAGGCAGACTGTTGTAACCCCTCGGAAGCATGACGGTAAAAACGAAACGCTCGTTTCCGGCGGCTATCTCATCAGGGTTGGCGGGGTAGTCGGTACCCAGTAGCTCGCTCACCCTCGGGAAATTTGCGCTGTTTGGCGGCAACAACATGTAATAACCCGTCGCCGGGTCAACCTGCAGATTGCCTTCAGCGTCCAAAACATAAAAATGGCTTGTCAGGGCTTCCCTTAAATTACCCTCCAGCAGGTTTCTGGTAAGCTGGTTCTGCATCGATATATATACTGTACGCGCAATATTCATTCGGTTTATCTGCTGACCGTGCCATATGAAACCGACGACCGAAGGAATTGATATCGCCGCAATGATAGCAAGAACAATCAGAACAACTATAAGCTCTGTCAGTGTAAAACCGGCCTTTGAATTAAAGCGCAGTAATTTTCGCATTTTGCTCAGTAAGCTGTCCACTATCAAACATTCTTTCCTTCCGTCGAGCTTATGGTTCTCCAGAATTCGCACTTTGACAGCTTACTGTACCATATATAGTTGTAAAAGTCAACATTTTATAGACATTTTATACAACATTTTCTATTGGAGATGTAGAATAATACACAATATATTGTGGTTTTCACACTTTGGTGTGTATACCCCCAAGATTCAATTTATAGCCCGATAAAAATCAACCCGTTTTGACCCTGCGGTAATTCTTCTTCCCCCTGCGGATTACAATTCCGTCCCCTGAGCATTCCTCTTTGGTAAAGCTCGTTGAAAATGATGACACGGGTCTGCCGTCCGCCTCTACACCACCCTGCTCAACATTCCTTCTGGCATCGCCCTTAGAGAGGCAAAGCCCCGATTTAACCAGCAGTGTAAGGATATCGACGGAACCGTTTTCAAAGTCTGTTTCAGATAGCTCTAAGGACGGCATATCGGCAGCTCCCCCGGTTTTGAATAGCTCCTTGGATGTGTCGTGAACCTGCTCCGCAATTGCAGTGCCGTGTATCAGCGCGGTCAGTTCAAATGCCAGAGTCTCCTTTGCTCCGTTCAGCTTATCGCCGCTCCAGGTATCCATCTCCCAGATAAGATCCATCGGAAGGAAGGTCAGCATTTTCAGGCAATTGATTACCTCTGAATCTGCAACATTCCGCCAGTATTGGTAAAACTCAAACGGGCTTGTCCTGTTCGCGTCAAGCCAGACAGCACCCTTTGCGGTCTTCCCCATTTTTTCACCATCTGAATTTAATAACAATGTGATCGTCAGGGCATGAGCGTCCTTCCCGAGCTTTTTGCGAATCAACTCCGTACCCGCCAGCAGATTAGACCATTGATCATCCCCTCCGAACTGCATATTGCAGCCGTACCTTTTACAAAGCTCATAGAAATCATAACTCTGCAGTATCATGTAATTGAATTCAAGGAACGAGAGCCCTTTTTCCATACGCGACTTGTAGCATTCGGCTGAAAGCATTCTGTTAACGGAAAAGCTTGCGCCGTACTCACGCAGGAAATCAATATAATTGATATCAAGAAGCCAGTCGGCATTGTTTACCATCAGGGCTTTGCCTTCGGAAAAGTCTATAAACTTCGACATCTGCTCCTTAAAGCAATCACAATAATGGTTGATGGTTTCAACCGTCAGCAGGTCGCGCAGGTCAGTTCTGCCTGTCGGGTCGCCTATCATTCCCGTGCCTCCGCCAACAAGGGCTATCGGCTTATTCCCTGCCATCTGCAAACGCTTCATAAATGATAGCGCCATAAAGTGACCGACATGCAATGAGTCGGCGGTCGGGTCAAAGCCTATGTAAAACACGGCCTTTCCCGCATTTATCATCTCGCTGATTTCCTGCTCGTTTGTCACCTGCGCAATCAAGCCTCTCGCTTTCAGCTCATCGTAAAGTGTCATCTCTTCCCTCCATATCACAGATTAACTCATAGAGTCAAAGGAAATACGTTTTATTGAGTTTACTATACTCGACAACGAAATGCAAGGGAACTCGCCTTGTAATCGCTTGTTTTCTATGATATTATTGTTACTGTTCACATCTAACATGAAGTGCGACGAGGAGTCTGTGTTTTTCGATTTCCAAAGCGAGTATTTTTCACCTCAAGGAGGTGAAAGAGTTTGCGCGCCAACGCTGCGACACGAGTATAGTATTGACTGCCAGCGCGCTTGTCTGAGCGACGAAATCGGTAAAAATACAACTCCGAGTGGTAGCGCATACCATACCTGCGAACAGTAACACAGTATTACCTTCATTCAATAAAAGGAGCAGCGCCTCAATGCAGATTTCAGAAAATAAAAACAACCCGAATTTATCGGATAAGATAGCCGCTCTGGGCTTTGCTTTAATAGGTGTGGTTTCGCTCTTAATTATCAGAGGAGCCCTATTCTATAATGACTGGGGCGACTACATTTACTTCCTGAAACCGTGGATAACCGCATACCGCCATATGACATTTTTAGAAGGACTCGGCACGGTAGTCGGTAATTACAACCCTCCGTATATGTACATACTTAATATTATAGCCCGCACCGACATACCCGAGTTGTTTTTAATCAAGTGCGTATCCGTGGTGTTTGACTTTCTGCTTGCGTTTTTTGTTATGAAAATCGTATCATTAAAAACCGAAAGCATTAATATGCGCATCTTAGCGTTCCTGCTGACCTTTGCTATTCCTACAGTTGTACTCAACAGCTCAATGTGGGGGCAATGCGATTCAATTTATTCGGCCTTTGCGATAGGCTCCTTCTACTTCGGGATGCGAAACAAAAGCAAATCTGCCTATGCGTTTATGGCACTTGCCGTTTCTTTTAAGGTTCAGGCTGTATTCTTGATGCCGGTTCTTGCAATCTTTGTGATTATGAAAAAGGTGCGGTTCCGGGATTGTCATGTCTTCTTCGCAGTATATCTGGCGACGCTCCTCCCCGCTATTTTAGCGGGTATGCCTATAGACGTCGCGTTATTGACTTATGTCCGGCAGGCAAATTACTTTTCTTCATTGAACATGAACATAGTAAACGTGTGGCGGTTTGTTGACCATGTCGAATACGAAAACTTCCGCGCAGCAGGTCTTTACATTGCCGGACTTGCCGTTTTGGGCCTGATGTATTTTACATATGTAAACAGGGATCGGTTGGTAAAGAATGCCGACTATGTCAGGCTGGCTTATTTGTCAGCGATTATAATGCCGTTTCTGCTCCCTAAAATGCACGACCGTTATTACTTTTTAGCGGATGTTTTGTCACTTGTTGTTTTCCTTTTCGATAAAAGAAGATGGTACGTCCCTGTTGTGACCATCTTCTGCTCGTATCTTGGTTATGCGTATTTCCTTATGAGCGGGACAACTCTGCTCGATTACCGGCTTGCCGCAATCGCTCTGTTGTTTATAATACTGGTTGTATTGCGTGATTACGTCATATCGCTGCGGGAAGACAACACTGCCGTCAGCAATCCCTGAGTAATTACCCGCCGTTATGACCAATATCACAGAGCCTCTTAACACAGCCATTTATTTGCAATAATTATTGACAAACATGACAGCGTTTGTTATTATTTCATTCGTGCCTTAAACACCGGGGTACTTGCTTCTGTAGCTCAGTCGGTAGAGCAGCTGATTTGTAATCAGCAGGTCACCCGTTCGAGTCGGGTCAGAAGCTCCACGTGGGGGAGTTCCCGAGTGGCCAAAGGGGGCAGACTGTAAATCTGTTGTCAGTGACTTCGATGGTTCAAATCCGTCCTCCCCCACCAAACTCTGAAACACTTGCAATCACAAGGTTGTGAG
>Ga0123356_10000106_pt1 | contig 88849 bp, 97 predicted proteins | sample TergutEmb28metaG_2_FD_92546 | JGI IMG/M metagenome (GOLD analysis project Ga0123356, IMG submission 92546) | Embiratermes neotenicus P3 segment gut microbial communities from Petit-Saut dam, French Guiana - Emb289 P3 | ecosystem: Host-associated > Arthropoda: Insects > Digestive system > Gut ...
ATGGGTTTAGTTGTATTAATCAAAAGTTATTCTCCTCGCCCCGCTCGTCAAAAATACTTTTGATTAGAGAAAGCTTTGTCTTTGCTACGCTTATAAAATGCCGCTTCGCAAAGACTAGTTTATAACTTGGTCGAGCGAGGGTCAAGAGGATTTAATGGCAATGCCGCTCGCCATAGCGGTGGCCCCATTTTTCGCAGTTGGTGCGACATACGTGGCAGCCGTTCGCGTCCCTTCCGCCCGGGTGTGCGAGTGTTGTAGTCGGAGCCAAGAGTAAAAATGTTATTGCGATTAGCGTTTTCATTTTTATTTCCTACTTGAAATCCATAAATCCCATTACTACGCCGGGGGCGGTGGTTATTGCGCCAACCACTCTGGTAATGCGGCAACTCCTGGTTTTGCATTCCCATATCTTGGCTATGTTTAGAATATACCCATAAAACCCGATAACTAGAATTACAATGCCAAAAACCCCGCCTAATGTGTCTTTTTCCATAATATTTACTCCTTTATGAAAATCATTCTACCCCCCCCCGGAAGTTGTCAAACGAAAAGTTGAAGGGTAAGAGCAAGCCTCAACCGCCAGCAGGCGGAAGCGCCGTAGGCGCGCACACCTTCCACACCCGCCAAGGCTACGGCGGACTTGCGGCGTGGGGTGGCGGTTGTGCGCGCAGCTCGCAAGCGAGCTAGGAGCTTCTATATATTAGTGGCAATGCCGCTCGCCATAGCGGTGGCCGATATGCGGTCGAACGCGCTTGCGTCGTATGCGGCCAAAAATTCGGCTTCGGATTTGTATCTCACTTCCATAGCCCCATTCTATTTCGCAGATGCCTTGGCGTCAAGTAGGTTTATTACCACATTTCCCGCATACCTCTGCTTTTTCTGTATTGAATTGCGTCCCACGAGTTTGCGTCCCGTGTTTGCATATTGATCGAGGCAGCGCCGCCATTCAAAGTGTAGGGCCTAGAGCGAATTTTTATATCCACAGGGCTCTGACGGAATCCTTTGCATGAGTCAGCACTGCCGTCTATATTATTTTTCGGCATGTTTTTAGTTCCGAAAGCAGTATTTCTTTTCTGGGTTGACAAAGGCGGTGTTTTTTCATTCATGCTTGGTAATTGCTTTGCAAACGTGTCGTGATAGCAATGATAATCATCGAAATCATCAGTCGCTTGCAAACAATATATGCAATGTGCACATTTTTCCTGTGCAAGCCCAGAGCTTTTATCTACGTATCTCATTTTCTATCTTCCATACCCAATCCAATGTCTTGCAGAGCGCTCGGATATGCTTCCCCTGGCGCTTGATGTAAAGCTTGGACATTGCCCGGTGTCGCCTTTTATTGACTGAAGAAGTCCTGTGGCGCCGTCATCGCGTTTGTAGGTGTCATGACCATCCCCGACATCTTTGGACGGGCAAAAGCAGCTCAAGGAGTGATTGCCGAACCATGGTTCGGACTCGCCATAGTGGCAGTCCACGCATTTTTTTGCCAACGGCGAGTTTTTATCCACCGAGCCGCTTCTGTGCATTGTTGTAATTTCTTTCATTTTTTTATCCTTTGTTTTTATGTTATTCACAAGTTGATTATAACACCATGTGTTTAATATTGTCAATATGTTTTTATTAAAAAGTTAATAATAAATGATAAACATAGCAAATTCAAAAAGATAAGTTTTAATTTTCTGCCTGGGAAATCCGAGAATAAAAAATCCCCCAGGAGAGTCGGGGGATTCATAGAAAAAAGGGTGGAAAGGGTGCAAATTTGAGCGACTACACCCTTCCGTATTTACCCCTCATTTTTGCAGTAAGGACCGAAGCCCCCTTCCGACTATTCCTCGGCCGCGACCGCTTCGCCATCAAGCATCTTCTCGGATATGCCGGCGGCGTTTTTCATGATCTTGTCCGCGATTTCCTTGGCAAGTTTGGGATTTTCGATTAGGAAGTTGCGAGCGTTCTCTTTACCTTGGCCTATGCGTTGAGAGTTATACGAGAAGTAGGAACCAGCCTTTTCCACAATGCCAGAGGCGACGCCGAGTTCGAGGATTTCGCCTTCGCGCGATATGCCGTGGTTATAAAGGATGTCGAAATCGACGGTTTTGAATGGCGGCGCGACTTTGTTCTTTACGATTTTCACGCGGGTTTCGTTGCCAACGACATTTTCCTTGTCCTTGATGGCGCCGACGCGGCGAATGTCCATGCGGACCGAGGCATAGAATTTTAATGCGTTGCCTCCTGTCGTAGTTTCGGGATTGCCGAACATAACGCCGATCTTCATACGGATCTGGTTGATGAAAATCACTAGCGTGTTAGATTTCGCGACAGAGCCGGTTAGTTTCCTTAGCGCTTGGGACATCAATCTTGCCTGAAGCCCCATGTGGGAATCGCCCATATCGCCTTCGAGTTCCGCCTTGGGTGTCAGCGCGGCTACGGAATCGACAACGACCACATCGACTGCGTTAGAGCGAACGAGGGTATCGCAGATTTCAAGCGCCTGTTCGCCGGAATCGGGCTGGGATACGACAAGGTTGTCTATGTCAACACCGATCTTTTTCGCATACGCCGGGTCCAGGGCGTGTTCTGCGTCGATGAAGGCGCAGGTGCCGCCGGCCTTTTGCGCTTCGGCAACGACATGGAGAGTGAGCGTGGTTTTGCCGGACGACTCGGGACCATAGATTTCGACGATACGACCGCGGGGAAGACCGCCGATGCCAAGCGCTATGTCAAGGCCAAGCGAACCGGTGGAAATCGCGGGAATGTCGAGGTTATCCTGTTCGCCAAGCTTCATCACGGAGCCTTTGCCAAAGGATTTTTCGATTTGGGACAGAGCTGCTGCGAGCGCCGCCGATTTGTTATCAGCCATTATGGACTCCTTTTTTTATTAAATCAAAAGTATTTTCACTAAGTGAATAACTTTTGATTAGTTAATCTATGTCCTAACTACGCTTATAAATGCCGCTTAGTTAGAACAGGTTATATTCTGCCCTGGATTCTGCGGTCAAGCCGCAGAATGACGAGGGGGGTTAATTTTGCACGGGTTCCCGCCGTCGCGGGAATGACAATGCAGGTTAATAGTTTCGCACCAACATCACCAACTTGCCCTGGATTTTTACCCGGTCGGGCGAGAAGATGCGGGTTTCGAAATTCGGGTTTGCGGGCTTTAGAGCTATGGCGCCGTCCTCGCGGTATAGATACTTGAGGGTAACCTCCTCGGAATCGATGAGTGCGACCACGATTTCGCCGTTATGCGCGACGGGCGTTTCCTGTATGATGACCCTATCCCCGTCATGAATGCCGGCGTTTATCATGGAATCACCCTCGACGCGAAGGGCATAGAACTTGCCGGAGCCCAGCATATCGCTTGGCACTTCCATGGTTTCGGTTTCATTGGCAATCGCTGCAATCGGGGTGCCGGCGGCGATTTTGCCGTAGAGCGGTATGCTTGTAATCCTGACGTTGTCGTTTATCGCGGGCGCAAGGGAACCGAAGTTTTCGGGTTTGCGGACGACTTCGAGAGCGCGGGCCTTGTTCGGGATTTGGCGGATAAACCCCCGCTCTTCGAGCGATTTAACAAGGCGGTGGATGCCGGATTTGGACTTGAGCCCGATGGCGTCCTTCATCTCGTCGAAAGAGGGGCAGACGCCGTCCTTTTTGAGGGACTCGTCGATGATTTTGAAGAGTTTGAGCTGTTGTTTTGTTAGCATTTTGTTTTCCTCCGGCTTATGCAAGTATTCTAGCTTTGTTCTTACATTAAGTCAATAGGAAAATTTGTGTTGAATATTCAATGTGTTGTGGGAAATTAAGAGGGAATTCCTAGGATTGGACAGATGTGAATTAAGGAGAATTTTGCGAATCGGTTTGGGCTAAGCGAATCGAGGGCGAATTGGGTTTTCACTTTGCGCTCGCGTGAACGCGTAGCGGACAAGATTAGCGAGTAAGCCATAGACGCCGAGCGAAGCCTCGCCGTCGCTATACTCCCATCACGAGCAAGCCACAACGCCGGCTGGGCGGAAGCGATGTAATCGCGCACGCACTGCGTGGGGCGGCGTAGTGCGCGCAGCTCGCAAGCTCGCTGAAGGCTTCTATATACTTCACTGGATTACCCGGTCGAGCCGGGTAATGACGGAGGTGGAGATTTGAGTTTATTCTTGATTGGATTGATGATATAATCCCGAGATGAAGAAAAAACTTAAACGCCTGATACAAATATTCATGAAGCTTGCCGCGCTTGGCTTCATGCTTGTCGCGGTGGCGTTTTTCGCGCCGCTTCGCAAAGATGGAACCATAATCATTAACCGCGGCGACACGTTGCGGATCGTTGCCCAGCAGGCGCCTTCGGCAGGCGCATTCATGATCGCGGCGCGGCTTTTTATCGACCCTCATCATTTGCCCGCCGGCGAGTATAGCGTTTCGCCGCGCGATTCCTATTTCGACATAGTCCGCAACATTCGAGACCAGCGCGTGGTGCAGCGATTTATCACTATTCCCGAGGGCTTGACAGTGCGCCAAATTCTGCCTTTGCTTGCCGAACTTGAAGGCGAGATTACGGTTGTCGTTCGCGACGGGGATTTGCTGCCGCAAACCTATGCCTTTACGCGTGGCACCACCAAAGACCAGATGCTGCTTCGCATGAAGGCCGCTATGGACGCCGCGATCGAGCGCGAGTGGGCGGCGCGGGACAAATCGATTGTAAAACTTACCTCTCCGCGCGAGGCGATTATCTTGGCCTCGATTATAGAAAAGGAAACCGGTGTAGTGGCGGAACGCGAGCTTGTGTCCGGAGTGTTCCATAATCGCTTGGCGCGGCGCATGCGTTTGCAAAGCGACCCTACGGTCGTATATGCTATCACCGATCGGCTTGGCGATATGCGCGGCCGTCAACTTTGGTCGAACGATCTTAGGCGCGAGTCGCCTTATAATACTTACCGCGTGCATGGGTTGCCGCCCGGAGCGATTGCTAACCCCGGCCTTGCCTCGATCCGCGCGGCGCTTAACCCCGAGGCTACGGAGTATTTGTTTTTTGTTGCCGACGGAACCGGCGGGCATGCCTTTGCGCGAACGCTTGCCGAGCACGAGGCGAACCGCCGCGAATGGCGCAAGATAAGGGATGCGCGCTAGGTATAGCGCCTTGCCAACTCGTCTATTTCCTTTTTGGTTGCGAAGTTGTTTTCCTTTAACATGTTTTTATAGATCGTGCAATTGATACAAGGCGAGTCGGGGCAGGCCCGGCCCCCAAGAAGCATTGCCTTCGTTTCCCTTACAATACGGGAATCAAGGCATTTGCCAAGGCCGATTTCAAACGCGTTCAAACCAAGGCCGCCATTGGCGTAATTTGCATAGCAGCAACCCAAAAACCTTCCATCCCAATTTATCTGGGGATATTTGAAAAGCTGGAAGCAGGGGAGGAAACGGCCTTCGGACATGGAAAACATCTGGGACGAACCATAATCAAGGCCGGTTTCGCGCTTTATCATTTCCAAATCGACGGGGGTATAGCCGTCCCAATCCTTTACGAACATTATTTTCATGTCAAGGGAGGAGGCCATGGCCTTGGCCGCTTTGATCTCGGATTCCGAATCGTTAGTGGGAAGGACGACATACTGCCAATTAACATAGGGGTTGCGGGCATTGTATTTCCTTTTGATTTCATTGAGCGTCCTTATGTGCCCTATGACCTTGTCGAAATCGCCGCCGCGCCTATACTTTACATAGGTCTCCTGGCACGCGCCGTCAAGAGCCACGTTGATGTGTAACACGCGGTATTTAACCAACGCCTCGAGAGCTTCAAGCGATACCGTGTTCAAATTGGTTCCGGTGCCTATATCAAGGCTTATGCCTTTTTCAAACGCGTATTTCATTATCGGAACGATGTCGGGGTTGAGGAATACCTCGCCGCAGGAAGAGGCGGATATATGCCTTATGAACGGATGCTTGTCTATGAAATCGCGGAACTGACCGATCCCTACATAACCGGCGCCAAGGCCGCAATAATTATTTTTACGCATGAAGCAGCCGACGCAATTAAGCTGGCACAAAGTGCAAAGGTCAAGGCGCACGGATGTGGGTGGGGGGGGGGATGAGGATGCGGAATGTCGTTATAGAAATCGCATTTCCTTGCGTAGCGCCACCATATACGCCCAAGGCTGCAGTGCGGAAATTTCCAAGGTTTTTTAGAGGTGACATAGTGGATTATACGCGGATCTCCCTCGCCGGATTGATAATACCGGCGCGAGTCGGGGCGCCATTGCCGAAGCCAGCCCTCGTCCAGGAACTCCCTCCTATCCTCGCCGACGGACATAAAGTTCCATCGAAAAGGAAGGACCTTGACCCGGCCATCGCATACAACATTCAAAATACACTGGTCCGGAAATCTTACTGTCGCATAGATTTTCGACAATAGTTCCAAAGATTTCCTTTTTAACTCGAACTCCTTAATCTCCTTGATATTCAAAAGCATCATGCCCGAACTGAAATAACTCATCGGATCGCATAGCTTCAAAACATTGGAAATGTAATCGCGATAACTGAAACCGTTCGATAAATGCCCGGTGGAAACGCACCATTGGAGCCACGACGAGCGGCACGCGCCAAGCAAATATCCCGATATATCCGTTTCATACAATTCCGAAATATCGCCGTCCACGACCATGTCTGTGTCAAGGTAGATAGTCTTGTCATGATCATGCACGATATCCTCGATGAACAATCTGTAATAAGCTTCGGAGGTCCAATAGGTTTCCGCGGCTTGTGCGGGATTTGGCGGCAATTCGAAGCCGGATATTTTTTCCGACATATTTATGAATTGCACTTGGCCGTTTTGGAATTTCGCTACCTCGGTTTCTATCTCCTTTTTGTGTTCTTCGGAAATACGGGTTTCAAGAACCTTGATGTCCGCGAAATAGCCGGGCCTTAGATTAAGCAATATCGAATGGGCAAGAACCGCCAAAGGCCGCGCGTAATTGTCGTCGGCCGCAAGTATGATCGGAATAATCTTGTCCTGCATTGTGTTCGCCCTAGACCAACGGATGCGGAAGATCGTCATAGAAATCGCATTTCCTTGCATAGCGCCACCAAAGCCTTGCGAAACCACGCTGGGGAAATTTCCAAGGTTTTCTTGGGCCTTCGTAGTGGATTATGCGCGGATCTTGTTCGCCCGATTGATAATACTGACGCGAGTCGGGCCGCCATTGCCGAAGCCAGCTTTCATGGATAAATTCGTTCGGCCCTTCGCCAAGGGAAACGAACGCCCATTTATAGGGAAGAGTCTTGACCCGACCTTCGCATATAACATTCAAAAGGCACTGGTCCGCGAATTTAGGTGTGCCGATTTCGCCCAAAAGTCCGAAAGTCCTTTCCCTTAGGCGGAAATCGCGCATAGCCCTTATATCCATGACCATCATGCCGGCGGAAAAATAGCCAAGGGGATTCCTTAGCCCCAAAGTATTGACCATGTAATCCTTATAATTGAAACCATGTGAAAAATCGCCCGACGATATGCACCATTGAGTCCACACGTTCAACGTCGCACCGAACAAATATCCCGATATGTCCGTTTCATACAGTTCCGAAATATCGGAATCGACCACCATATCGCCGTCGAGGCATATTACCTTGTCATAGCCTTCGGCGATGTCCTCGATAAAAAGCCTATAATACGTTTCCTTGGTAAAATGGTTGTCGATCCTTGTGGGAAGAACAAGGCTTGATACGCGCGCAGACATATCAACAAAACGGACGCGACCATTTTTGAATTTCGCGACTTCGGCTTTGATCTCTTCTTTGTGCTCTTCGGAAATATTGGTTTCAAGGACTATTATCTCGGCGAAATAGCCGGTCCTAAGATTGAACAACACCGAGTGCGCCAGTATTGCGATAGGCCGCGCGTAATTGTCGTCGCCCATCGTTATGATAGGGATAATTCTTTGAGTTTGCATAGCGCCCCCGTTCGCGGACACCATACAATGTATTTTTTTTTGTCAACTATTTTCTCCACGCTCCCGCGCGAAAATAGTTGACCTTTTCCCGCATGCGCGGGAACAAGAGGCGGAACGGCTTATTGGGCGCTAGATAAACTTGGACGCAAGATCTTCGATTTCGCGTTCGGTAAGGAAATAATTTTCGGCCTGCATAGTCTTGTAAAACTGGCACTTAAAACATGGGGAGTTTTCGCAAATACCCCCCCCCATAAGCATAGCTTTAGTTTCCTTGATTATATCGGAATCCAGGCACTTTTCCAAACCTTTTTCAAATACGTTCAAACCGAAACTTCCAGGAGAAAGGTGCGAACTGCAACAGCCCAGAAAACGCCCGTCCCAATTTATCTGGGGACATTTGAAAAGTTGGAAGCAGGGAATAAACCTGCCTTTAGAAAGGCTATACCTTTGTATAGACCGATAATCAAGGTCGGTTTCGCGCTTTATCATATCCAAATCACGGGGGACATAGCCATAGTGGTCGCGGGCGAATCCGATCGACATGCCAAGCGCGGCCGCCATCTCTTTGGCCCTTTGTATTTCGGCTTCGGATTCATTCGTGGGCAAAATCACATATTGCCAATTCATATACGGAAGTTCGGAATTGTATTTCTCCTTAAACCTATTGACCATTTTTATATTTTCCAAGACCTGATCGAAATCGCCGCCGATGCGGTATTTTACATAGCTTTCCTGACACGCACCGTCGATCGCTAGGCTCATGTGGTATACGCGGTATTTGACCAAGGCCTCGAGCGCTTCGTCCGATACAGTATTAAAATTAGCCCCACCGCCGATATCAAGAGTGATTCCCTTATCAAAGGCATACTTCATTATCGGAACTATGTCGGGGTTAAGGAAAACCTCGCCCGCAGCGGAGATCGATATGCGTTTTACAAACGGGTGGCGATCTACGAACTTCTTGAACTGTTCTAATTTCACATAGCCGGCGCCGTGATTGCAGTAGTTCCATTGGCGCATGAAACAACCCGGACAGTTGAGCTGGCACAATGTGCAAAGGTCGAGGCGAACCGCCGTCGGAAGGTCGGCGCGATATCCGAATAGCCTTTTCTTGATTTTTGCAAGCGCGCCCATAGCGTCCCTTCAGCAACAACTATGCGTCGTCGAGTTCGTCCTGGCTTAGGAAATGGTTCCGTGCGCACATATTCTTATAGGTATAACATCTATAGCAAGGCGATTCCTCGCACGGTTTGCCGCCCATAAGCATATTTTTGGTTGCTCGCACTATCTTTGACGACAATCCCTTTTTAAGGCCGATTTTGAAAACATTGAAGCCGAAATCGCCCAATTTCGGGTTGCAGCAGCAGCCAAGCAAGCGGCCGTCCCAATTTATCTGGGGCGATTTGAAAAGTTGGACACAGGGAAGAAAGCGCCTTGACATATCGCTTTGCGACGAGCGGCCGGATACGTAATCAAGACCCGTTTCACGCTTTATCATTTCCAAATCCTTGGGGACATAGTTATTGAAATCCTTGACGAACAGAACTTTTTTCATGCCAAGCGCGGAGGCCATCTCTTTGGCTTTTTTTATCTCGGCTTCGGAATCGTTCGTGGGAAGGATCACGTATTTCCAGTCCATGTGAGGATATTCGGAACCATACTTCTTCTTTATGGCGTTGACCAGCCTTATGTTCAATATGACCTGGTCGAAATTGCCGCCGACGCGGTATTTCGAATACGTTTCCTGGCTTGCCCCGTCAAGCGAGATCGTCAATCCCTCGAACTCGTATTTGACCATGGCTTCGGCTATGTCAAGGGCGATCGTGTTAAAATTGGTGCCCTGGTTCGCGGTCAGCCTAACACCCTTGGAATGGGCGAATTCCATCATGCGGATTATATCGGGGTGCAGTGTGAACTCGCCGAAGGCCGAAACCTCGATCGTCTTTATGAACGGATGCCTATTTATGAACGAAACGAAGTCGTCGTATTTTATCCGGCCGGCGCCGACGTTCAAATAATCGCCCTTACGCATGAAACAGCCCGTGCAGTTGAGCTGGCATATCGAACAAATGTCTATACGGACGGCCGTTGGCATTTCGACGCGCCATTTAGAAAGTAGTTTTTTGATTTTCGACAATGCCTTCATGAAAATTCCCTATCTGCAACCACTATATATTTTTGTTTTTTTCTGTCAACTATTTTCCCGAACGCGCGGGCGCGGGACAAACTTTCCCTTGACAAAACGTCGCGGGGGGGGGTAGATATGTCTATGACCAACAATAAAACGGGCAAGATATGAAGATTAAAAAAATCAAATTAAAGAAAACCAACTATATGCCCGACAATCCGCTTGGGATAGTAGAACCACAAACCGCATTCAAGTTCGTGCCAGCATTAAAGGAAACCAGGTGCGTTGCCGAAGGCATGGCATGCCCGGCGGCCAGCTTTATCCACGGAGTTTTGGGAAATTACGAAAGCAAGTCGAACTTTTGGCTTACCCGCGTCTTCAAATACTTCCTACTTGCGGACATGCTTGCCAACTTCCCGGGCAAGGAACAGAATTTGGTAGCAAAAATCTTCCGCGATGCCGCCAACGATATATGCAGGTCATGCCAGGAAGAAGGGGATTTCAACGCATGCAACTCGGGCAACTGCACATATAAGTGCACAGTTTGCGAAACCAAGAACAAGTTTTCGGAAAAAACTCGCGCGATTATCAAATCCAAAAGGCGCTGGTTCAACTATTAATCACCTAAATTCGAAAAAACAAGCCTGGGCGCAGACGCGGACGGCCAAGGAGGCGTTCGGGAATTATGTTTGCTTTTTCCGGGCGGCATGCTATAATTATCCGGTTTGAAAAAAGCCCCAGGGCAAGAAATGAGGAATTTATGACCAAGAAAAGAATTGGAATTTTCACGTCCGGCGGAGATTGCGCCGGCCTTAACGTAGCCATGATGGCTATCACTAAACGGGCGCATCAATACGGCTGGGAAGTCATCGGCATCAGAAACGGGGTCGACGGCATCGAGTTCGGCGACTATTACACCATAGGCGAAGATTTTCCGTGGGGAGAAAAGATACGCGAAGGCGGAACTTTCCTTGGCGCATACGCACGCGGCAACAACACATGGACATTCGTGAGCGAAGAGGACTCTATCAAGCGCGACCTTCAGAAAGGAATCGGCGAGAAAATCAAGAAAATGAAGCTTGACGCCATCATAGGCACCTGCGGCAACGGCTCGCTTTTGTTTTACAATAGGTATGCCATAGCAGCAAATTGCGCCTGCATACTACTTCCGAAAACCGTCGACAACGACACCCCCGGAACCGATATTTCCATCGGCTTCTCTTCGGCCGCGGAAACATGCACAGGAATGCTTGACAACCTTTTCTGGACTTCGCGCTCGCACCGACGAGCCTTCACCGTCGAAGTCATGGGCAGGGACGCCGGACACCTTGCGGTGCGTGCGGGCATAACATCGGGCGCGGATGTGATCCTTATCCCCGAAATCCCCTATACGCTCGAGAACATATACAAAAAACTAATGGACGTGAAAAAGCGCGAGAAACGCGAGTTCTTCAACATCGTCGTAGCCGAGGGCGCGGGCGCCGAGCACGGCCAAAATCTTGAGAACGAAAAGTGCATGAACAGCGCGGAGTATGTTTCCAAATACCTCGAATCGCGCGGAATCAATTCGCGCGCGGTATCGCTTGGCCACGTGCAGCGCGGATCTTTGCCCAGCCAGAAGGACCGTTTGCTTGCCTCGCAGCTTGGCGTTTATGCCGTCGACGTGTTTAAGGAAAATCCCAAAGCTCGGGCGTTGGTAGGAATCAGAAACGGCAAACTTGCATGCACCAACATCGAGGACATCAAGGATTACGAATTCGTCGTCGATCCCAAATCCGAGGAAGTGCAGACCGCGCTTAAACTCGGGATTTATATGGGCGAGATTGCTTAATCAAAAATCCCCGCGAGCTGAAGGCGGGCGCGTCGCCTGAACGCGTAGCGAACAATCCACGAGCAAGCAACTACGCCGGCAGGGCGGAAGCGAAGTATTCGCGCACGCACTGCGTGGGGCGGCGTGGTGCGCGCAGCGAGGCAAGCTCGCTGGGGAAGTTTCTATAGCCTCCGCTGGATTACCCGGTCGAGCCGGGTAATGACAGGGATAGGCAAAGGAAGATTTTACATTTGCGCCGGTCTTAATTTCGTGCTATAATACCCACCATGCGAGGGGTTGTTTCTTATGCTGTTATCTTGGCTTTCGCGCTTTTGGGCGCGACGGAAATTCACGCGCAGCCTCGCGGAGCAGCAACCGGCCCCGGCACGGCAACTTCTGCGGTGCCAGTCGGAGTGCAAAGAACCTGCGACGCATGCCTTAACATGTTTTCGATCGAAACGCTCGATTTCGGAGAGGATCAGGCACGCTGCCTTCGCGCACTTGCCCAATGCAGCCGATCCAACCTTGCCCGGCAATGCGAACCCGTTATCAACGAGTGTATAGCCGCGAATTGCTCGCTTCCGGGTTCGTGCACCGACGCTATGGCAAACCGAGGGCTTTTCATAGGTTGTTTGCGAGCGCGCAACAAATTCCTTCCTTTCCAATGCGCGGCGATGATAGCCGGCCTTGCGTCCTCCCTTGAAGCGGAAAAAGCCGCCGAGGTCGAAGGCGCCGAGCGCGACCACGAACGCAACATGATGATCATGCAGGCCGAAGCCCAAGCCGCAGCGGCACGCGCCGCAACTGCCGATTCCGAAATACAAATGCAGATGGCGCGCGAACAGGCCGCCTCCGCCGAACGAATTCGCCAGGCCGAAATTGCCGCCGCAGCGCAACTCGAGGCCCAGCGCTTCCAACAGGAGCAGGCCGCTATCGCCGCATCCGCCGCGCTTGACCGTCAATCAGCTGTCGCCGAACGCAACGAGCGGCCCGACGTAGCATTCAACAACGCCATGTCGATGATACGCAAAGCCATTTCAGACGCGCGCTCCCGCATGGGCAAACTATTCTCTATGATGGGCATAGTAAAATTCGACGGCTCGGAAGGACACAGCACGATCCTCCACTTCAAAACCCCGGCCGCAGAAATCGATTCCGAAATCCTAGCGGGCATCACATGCGACATAAAGGACGGTATCGGAAACTGTCGTTCCGAGGCGCCGCGCGCTATGGCCGCAAAACGCTCAAGCAGATATTTCGATCCGCAGGGAACCTACCCCATAAGATTCAAATGCACACGCAACGTAAAAGAATCCACTGTGCGCGGAGAACTTGAATCAATCTATCAAGACCTTGACGCTGCCGCACGACGCATCGCGGAACAGGTAGCCCTTGTCGAAATGACTTCGCTTGACGGCGGATCTATCGGCGATGATAAACTTTCGGCCCTTATCTCGGCCCAGATGTATCTTACCGAGGTGATCCAAAAGATCAACGAATACGGCGCGCCGCTTACGACCTCGTGCATGACGTTGTGCGAAGGGGCAAACGCGCTTGAACACATATTCACCGCCCAGCACGCAACGCCCACGCGCTTTGACGCAAAGGGCAATATAATCCGACAGGAAGCCGCGGGAGGATACAACTGTAAGGAATTCGAGCAGATGACGATCACGCCCGGAATCGGCGGAATGCTTGCGGGCAAGGTCGGGAACGCCGGAATGATCGGCGGAATCAACCACCAGGCCATGGAGCTTACGGAACGAGTGCTGCGCGCCGTGGTCCAGGTCGACTTTTCGCTTAACGAAGCAGAAATCAAAATCGCATACACACAGGACGAAGCGGCCGGCGGCGGTATGGGCGGCGGGGGCGGAAGAAATGTCCAGTGGACCTCCAACACCTGCGGCGCATTCACAAGCAAGCAGACACCCGGACCCGAAATGCAGCAATGCTTATCCGAGCTTAGCGAAATCATGGGCGGTTCGCCGAACTCGTCCTCGCGTTCCCAGGTTCGCAACATGCTTGACCGCATAAACACGCTTCTTCCCCCGGGCTGTCCGGGCAACAATTTCGGTCCGTGCTGCGCCAGCGTAGTGCCAAGCGCAAACAACACCGAGGAAATACGCCAGTGCATATACAATCTCGGCTCGAAGATTGCGGCAAGGATGCCGGGCGGAAGCGGAGGAGGAGGCAGCTGGTTTGGCGGCGGTGGTGGAGATTTCCGAATAATAAGAATTAATGTCAGATCAAGCGGCAACACCTGCGCCCTTGACGGAGGGCTTGTAATGCAAGGTTCCGCCGCACCTACCAGTATGAACGCGTCCAGGCTGAACCAAGAGTTTACAAATCGTAAAATTACGAATGTAAGATACGAAGGGGCAACAGGAAAAGATGTCAGCTGTAGCACAAGCCTTAGCGATTGGATTGGAATATGCGCCGGCAGCACAAGCAGAGGACAACCGATCTCACTTGAAGAATTCAATCAGAACAACAATCAGTGCATGAATTAGATACAAGCAGAAACCCAAATCTCTCCTTGCGGAGGGCTGGGTTAGGCCGTAGGCCGCGGCGCCAGCAAGGCTCCGCTGGGAGAGATTTTAGATTACGCCTTTAAGCGCCCCCCCCCCATTTTTTATAACATATATAGAATCTGCCTTAAAACGCCAAATTGTTGGCGTTTGTAAAGGCGAGCTCGCCTTGGGCTCGCGGTAGATACTGCGGTCAAGCCACAGTATGACAGTGAGGGGGTGGTAATGACCAACTATATTAAGCCGCGGACTTCAACTTCTCATAAACATCACGATAATGTCCAAGGATATTCGAGACCGCGACGTCGTTCCCGCTGCCCATGCAATTTATAGCACCAAGACGCGCGGATTCGTCGGGCGATGTTTCGTTTTCAAGATCTACAAAGACCTGGAACGACAGGGGACGGGGGACAACGCAAATCTTGGTGCCCTGTTTGGTCGCCATAGCCCAGAACCAGATATCGTCGGTGGTCGGAGCAAGCCTTATGAACATATCCTTGTTCAACACCTCGGAATGAAGAGAATGCGGAGGATAGATAACGCCGCCAACGCCAGTCAGAAAATTCAATACCGAGGGACCGGTCCGTTTCGATATAAGCTTCCAAACCGAATACTGACGCGGAATGCCCCGACGTCTTGAAAAACTGATACGCCGGGCCCGGTGGCAATGTATGGCCTTGGGATTCTTAAGATACGCGTCATACAATTTCTCGAGCCAGTTCGAGGGATAGAATATATCGTCGTCCGCGGTCGCGATCACATAATCCGGGAAATCGCCGAGCGCCGGGACAAGCTTGGTATACGAGCGGATGTTGCAGTCGTAAAAACGAATCTCGAGCCCGTTTTTCTTGAACGCCTTTATATCCGCGGGAACAGAGGCCTCGCCGCCCGGGAACTCGTCGGCGCAAAGGTAAAGTATGACCTTGTCCGGCTTGACGCTTTGATTCAAGAGGGAAAATATCGCATACTTCGTGATGCCCGCGTTCATGCGCGCCGGATAGGACGTAAGCGATACGATCAGCTTCGGCGACCTGGGTTTCGCGCTTGTGCCGGATGTGGTAAACTTCGCGATCTTGGCGTCGATGTCGGGACGCTTTAGGTAAAGGTTGTTCGAACCGGGTTTGGACGCTATATACTTGAGGTCTTGAGGAAGGAAATTTCCACGTTCGATGCCCGGCTTGATCTTGACCTTTAGAACGCGGATGCCGAAAAATTTGAAGCGGCGGACGTTGTCCCTTTTGGAAACCTGATAAAAAAGTTTCGCGATTTTATTCGGAATGAAAAGCTTTTTAACCTTTTTCACAAGGTCGAGCTTTTCGATGGTTTTAATAAGGCTTTGCTTTTTGGGAGCGAGAGGAATACGGTTTGATTCGCGCGCATGGGCGGCAAGCACAACCTCGCGATCGTCGGGCGAGAGATATGAAAGCCATTCTTTCACCTTGGGCAAATCGGAACTTTTCCACGGTTTGGTTTTGGCGGAATAGTGGACGATCTTTGGTTCTAGCTTCTGTAAATCCTTATATCCGACATGGTTTAAGTATTCCGGCATATAATATCGGATATAATAATTATATTCGGGCGGCAAAGCGACTATGTGTCCATCGAAAACCTTGTTTATGATGTCCTGATCCTGATAGCTCGACGACCTTTTGGGATGGCGGGCGGCGGCAAGCATCTTGTCCACCATTTTGTCGGCGCGTATTTTGGCGAGGTTCAAATACATCACGCCCGAGTTGAAGATCTTTTCCGTGCCAATTCGAAGATGGTGGTTGTTTTTGAGCATGCAGATCCTATCCTCGACCATCGCGGCATAGGCGTTTTTAATATCGGTTTTGAAAACCTTATCAAGGCTTCCGGTTATGACAAGGTCGCCGTCAAGGTAAAGTATCCTGTCGAGTTTTGGAAATATATTCGCAAGGTCGTATTTCAAACAGGCGGCAGCGGAAACGTGCCCGTGCTTGATCGAATACGACTTGAGTTTATTTTCAATCTCCTTGATTTCGACATTGACATTTTTCGAGGACAGAGGAGCGAACTTGTCCGCCGTGGACTTTGCCATATCGGTGCAAATTACATAGACGTTAAGATTCTCGGACGACGGAGTATTCCTGACAAGCGAGCGTATCGCAACTCGAGTCGGTAGCGCATAGCCCTCGTCGGATATAAAAACTATGTTGCGAGCGTTATTCACGAAATTCCCCTTTTGCAATATCAACATTATATATTTTATTTCGATTGCGTCAATAAATTTATTGTCAACTTATTTTTTTTTGTCAACCATTTCGCCTATTCGCTCCGCGCGAAATAGTTGACGTTAAACTTACAAGTTTCGAGTTTATTCGCAAGCCATAAGGATAGCAATAGGTTTACTTTCCAGCGTTCGCGATTATAGTAGCGCTTAGGAACTCGTCGATTTCGCCGTTCATAACGGCTGCGATATTCGAGGTTTCAAAGCCGCCGGCGCGCAAGTCCTTTACCATCTGATAGGGTTGAAAAACATACGAACGGATTTGGTTGCCCCAGCCGATATCCGATTTCGTCGCGTTCATTTTATCCTTCTCGGCGGCGCGTTTTTCAAGCTCGAGATTATATAGACGCGAGCGCAGCATCGAAAACGCCGTGTCCTTGTTCTTCATTTGGCTGCGTTCGTTTTGGCATTGCACTACTATGTTTGTCGGCAGGTGGGTGATACGAACCGCAGAATCTGTTTTATTGACGTGCTGGCCGCCGGCGCCGCTTGCCCGATAAGTGTCTATGCGAAGGTCGCCGGGATTGATTTCTATTTTTATCGTGTCGTCGACGACGGGATAGACCCAGACCGAGGCGAAGCTTGTGTGCCGCCTTGCATTACTATCGAACGGGGAGATTCTTACCAGGCGATGAATGCCGGATTCTCCCTTGAGCCAGCCGTAGGCATTCTTCGCGTTGATTTTAAGCGTCGCGGATTTTATGCCGGCCTCTTCGCCCTCGTGCATGTCCATAAGCTCGTATTTATACTTGTGCATATCGCACCAGCGCATATACATTCTAAGCAACATATCCGCCCAGTCCTGTGCCTCTGTGCCGCCTGCGCCGGCGTGGATTTCAAGGTATGCGGGCGCGGCGTCGGCATCGCTTGAGAACATAAGTTCGAATCTTACCGGCGCGATTTGACGCTCGAACGCGGCGACCTCGCGCGCTATTTCCGGGTCGTCGGGATCAAGCGCGGCAAGTTCCTTGAGCGATGCGAAATCCTTGTCCGCGTTGTCGATTAGGGCTAGCTTTTTCTCTATGTCGGATTTTTCCTGAAGTATTTTCTGCGCGCGCGATTGGTCGTTCCAAATATTCTCGTCGGCGGCAAGCGCGATCAGTTCGGCAAGGCGGGCAGTTAAACTATCCCGGTCAAAGAAACCTCCGAATATCGGAAATTATCGCGGCGATACGGTCGAATGATTCGTTCATGCTCATAGAGCGCTACTCTATCACTTCGCGGCAGCGTGTCAAGTGGCGGGACACCAACGCCCTGCCCTGAACCTCGAGGCGCGACATGATACGCACGCGGTCGCCGTCGATCATCAAGACCTGGCACTGACCTTGCGATGTCAGCACGAACACGTCGCCGTCGTTAAGCTGGCCGACTATGTTTAGGACTTCGGCGGGCGCGGCGTTCGCGCGGGCGCCAAGGCCGACCACTATCTTCTGATCGATCGCGTCCCTATCATTCGGTCCGGAAATGGAATCGTTGACGATAAGGTTGATAAGCCTTGCACGCGCGCTTGAGATATTGCTTACCTCGTCGATAAGATAGATGTCCCCATCGACGCGGCGGGGGCCGAACGTTTTGTTATAGGGCCTGCCGAACGTGCCGTCGTGGACATAGATGTTCTGACGCACTCCGACCGTGTTCACGGTGCCGGGAACCATGTGAGTGGTTGTCGTTATCACTGCGGGCGGAGCGCCGGTGATCATGCCGGCCACACCTGCGGCAAGCATGCCTCCGGCCGCGACGGTGCCTGCGGTAAGCGAGACCGCGGCGGGAACGGTGGCCCTTGCATTATACACATTCGCCGGGTCATAGAAACCGTCGATGGCCATCGGACGGCCGGTCGCTATGCCATGAGCGGTGCGAGCTCCCATCTGGCGGGCATATTGTTCGGCGAACGCCGAGCGTTGAACGGCGGCGAGGTTGCCGCGATCGTCGGGCGCGAAGCGGTTGAACTCTATCATCTCGTAGTTTTCATCGCCGCAATCCGCGCGCGCCTGATACTTATATCCGGCAAGCACAGCCTCGACAGCGGTGCGCCAGCCCGCAGCCTTGATCGTATACTGGCCGGTAGCGAAGTTGTCCGTCATGCGGCCGAGGTTGCCGAAGCTCATGTCGCCGGCCTCTGCGAAGCGTCTTGCCACGTCGGGTTCGGTGCCGCAAGTCTGTTGCATGAGTCTTTGGAACTCGAAGAAGTTGCCGTCGTGCGCGATGGCGGCGGAGTAGCACCTTTGCGCGGCGGCGAGTTTACGCGTCGAGGTCTGGCAATCCGCGGAACCGATCACGGTCGAGCGCTCTACTATCTCGCGGTTTTTGAACCAGCGGTCAAGCGCGAACGAGCGGAACGGCGCGCATTCCTTTAGGAATTCGGCGGTGCGGCCGGTGCCCATCTGTCTTGCCAACTGCATATCCATGATGTCGAAAAGCTCGGCTTGCGTTTTGAATTTGCATTTGGCGTAGACTCCGCCTTCTTTTAGCGTATCGGTGTCGAAGCATTCGCCATCAAGCGCGGCGATAAACTGGGTCGAGCAATTTTCGCGCACGATTTCCGGGTCGATCGCGGCGGCGGCGGTGGTGCGGCCCCTTCCTCCACGCGCCGATGCGGACGTGCTTCGTGCCTGCGCTGCGGCGTCAAGTGTGATGAACAATGCGACTAGGCACAGAAAAATCCTTTTCATGCGAAAACTCCTTGAGGAAATTATAGCATAAAAATGGGTGGCTTGCAATAGCCATTACTATTGATTAACGGCTTCGTCCAACGCCCGTTGAGCGGTGATAAGCGAGTCGGAAAAGCGCTTGAGATTATCTTCGGCGCTTCCGGCAGTGCCGATGGAAATCGCGGCGGCCACCGCTCCGCCCGCGCCGGTGGCAATCCTTAGGCCGGAATTCGGATCGGCAGGCGGCGGGGTGTAAGGTTCGCATTTGTTGGCCCTGCGATTAAGCCTTTCTCCTTCGCCACATTGGGCAATGTCTTCGCATTTATATTCGTTTTCGTTCCAGAAGCGGCCCTCTTTTTCGCATGCCTGTTTTTTATTTCCTTCGTTGGCAGAATCGATCCTTTGCCTTCTTGACGCATAGCTGCCGGCGTCAAGACAGCCCTCATTGAATTTGACAGGTTCGGTCGTGGCGGCAAACCAAAGGCAGCCCAAATTTCTACCTTGGCCACCACATGTATCTTCGTCCTTGAACGCATTACACCGCGTGGAAGTATCGGTTATACAATTCCAATTTTTATCGTCCCATTTGAATCCCGGCCTTTTATCGCATTCGGTTTCAAGGCGTTTGCGTTCGGCATTGACGGTCCCGTTGGGATGGCAGCCGGTGATATTCGCGCCGGCTTGACCAGGGGCGATCCAGGAACAGCCACGGACTTTCGAACAAGCATTATCTTCGTTTGTTTTGATGTCGATACATTTTATTTTCCTAGAATAAGCGTCCGGGGACGAAATTACCCCCCCCCATAGAAAAATTAAAACCGCGAATATTCTCTTCATGGAAATTCCTTTTGCACGCGGGAATTATATCATGAAATTTGCAATAGGAAAAGAGATTTTTATTGCCAAATTCCCATCATATTCCAGCAAGCGACGCCGAGCTGGGCGGCAAGCGGTGTATACCGCGCGCGTCCAGCGTGGGGGCGGCGGAGCGCGCGTAGCGAGCAAGCTCGCTGGGGACTTCATTATTATAAGTTTACTGCCACACTCTGACGCTCGAGCCGCTTGGCACAAAGACCGCGCCGCCGGTGGTGGCAACCGGCGCGTCGATCGAGCTTGCCAATTTTTGCGTGGACAGCGGCGCTCCGGTCGACGGGTCGAACGAGAATGCCCGCCCGCCCGACATGAACACCACCGCGCGGTTGTTCAATAGAAGGACAGATTGCGCGAAACCTGCGTCCTTGGCCGAAGCTATGCGCGTGCTCCAGATTTCGCGACCGCTTGCGATGTCGATAGCGCGGAGCATGTTGTTATCGTCCGCGTCGAATATCGTGCCGCCGGAAATCGCAGGAGTCGCGCGGCCAGACATGGATGCTCGCCATAGCTCGCGGCCGGTTTTCAGGTCAAGAGCCCTCATGCCGCCGCCGAAAGTTTTCACTACGACCTTGCCGTCCGCGATAACGGGACTTGCGACTATATCGGTGATCGTGTTGTTCGAGTGGAACGAGCCGGCATGTCCGCGGGCGCCCCAAAGCGAGGCACCTGTGGCCAAATTCTTGGCCGCGATCTCGCCGTTTTGCAGACCGAAGATTGCAACGTCCCCTTCGCATGCCGGCGTGCTGCCGCGTATCATGCCAAGCGGCGCGTCAAGGAAGAATTTGGTGAACGCGGTGGCGCCGTCTGAGGTTCGCAGCACTTCCAATTTATTCGCGCCGTCCATGACAAGCAGGCGATCGCCGCAGACCTTTATCGCGCCCTTTAGCGTGCCGGAAAGTTTCGTGCGCCATTCAAGTTTATTTGTCGCGGCGTCGATTTTTATCACTTCGGCATTGCTGCTTGCCGCATAAAGCGCGCCGTCGGCAAATGCGATCGAGCCATATACGATTTCTCCGTGCGGCTTGAGGAAATTGTTGCGCCATGCACGGCGGCCGTTTTTCAGCTCGAATTTGGACACGCGGAGGTAGCCGTCGATGGTATATATATGACCGTCCGCTATGATGGGCGGATAAAGCGAGAGGTTGTTCGCTCCGATGGATCCGATGCTTATATTATAAAGCCGCCTAAAGCTGTCGCGCGCGGTGGTGTTGCCGGGGTTGTTGTCAAGCGGCCCTGCGGCTGATTCCCACGAGCGCAACTCGCGCGGGCGGTCGAGTTTTATCTCCCTCTGTTTGACCGCGGGCGATTGATTGGCGCCGCCGAATACAGGCGTGCCCCCCTCGGGTATCTTCTTGTCAGTGCCACACGCGGCAAGCAGAAGTGCGGTCATCAATGTGGCTATGCGGCGCATGCTATTCGCTTTCCGAAACTGGCGCAGATTGTGATATGGTGCGTCCATTGCTTTTGATATGGTCGGTATTGCTGTCGTCGAACGAGCGGAACATCATCGAGCTTACCATCGCAAGGCATAACGCTATGAAAACGTATTTCATTTACCCCCTCCGATCGCCTATTCCTTGGCGCTTGCCGCAGAGCGGATAGCGTTCGCGAACGCGCGGATCGAAGTCGTAGCGTTGTTGGCGCATTTCGAGGAATCGATAGTCTTGACCGCGGCCTCGTTCTGATTACGCGAGGCCTGAAGCGACGCAAGCGCCACTTGGGTCGAGCAATAAAGCGGGGCGGAGCGTTTGATTTGGCCAAGGCGTTTAACCGCGTCGTTGAAGCCGGCCTCGGTCGCTATGAAACTTTCCAGTTGCGAGAGCTTGATCGCGGATAGCGAGCGGAACTCGGGATTGACGGCGTTGTCGAATGCGGACTTCAAAGTATCGGCGGCGGCGGCGTATCTTCCGGCGGCCATTTGCGCGGCGAAGAGTTGTTGATACGCCATATCGCGGAAGGCGCGGCGCGAGCCCTTGGCCACGCGGGTCAACGCTTCGATACGAGCCTCGGCGGTAGGGGCGAACAACGCTTCTTCGTATAACGGAGCGAACTTCGCGGCGTCGCGCGCGGTCCTATATTTACCAAAGCTATGGCTGGCGGTCGCAATTATCGCTATGCTTGAAACGCCGATGATCCAGTATTTCCATTTTTCCCAAAGGGCGGCGGCCTTGTCCTTTTGGATTTCCTCTTTGATTTCGCGGATAAAGGCGTTCTGTTCGGGATTTTCGCGGGGTGCTTCAGCGGGAATATTGTTCTGATCCTGATAGTTTTCCATTTTATTCTCCTATGGCTTCTTGTTGGTGTTTTTGAATTTCTGCGGCGCCCTTTATCGCAAGGTCGAGCATGGAATCAAGCTCGGCTTTGGTGAACGGATTTTTTTCCGCGGTGGCTTGAATCTCCACTATGCGACCGTCGCCGGACATGACGAAGTTCGCGTCGGTGTGCGCGGCGAAATCCTCTTCGAAATCAAGGTCGAGGCGCGGTTGGCCGTCAACTATGCCGCACGACACGGCGGATATGGAACCCAAGAGCGGCTCGACTTTCGGGCTGTGCATTTCGCGGAATTTTTTGAACGCTATGGCCATGGCCACATAGCCGCCGGTGATTGCCGCGGTGCGCGTTCCCCCGTCCGCTTGCAATACATCGCAGTCTATGAATATTTGCCGCTCGCCCATGGCTTTCAAATTCACTACACTACGTAGAGAGCGGCCGATAAGGCGCGAGATTTCGACCGTGCGGCCGTTGGGGTGAATCTTGGTATGATCGCGGTCGGTGCGTGTTTGCGTCGCGCGCGGCAACATAGAATATTCCGCGGTTATCCAGCCGCTACCGGAATTACGCAAAAACGGCGGAACCTTGTTCTCGATCGTCGCGGTGCAAAGAACTTTCGTATCGCCGAAGCTTATCAAACAGCTGCCCTCGGCATACTTGTTCACGCCCGTGATTATCGAGATTGTCCGCGTTGCGTCGTGTTTCCGATTGTTCGCGCGCATTTTCGCTCCTTGACTTAAGATGGTTTTTACGGTATCATTTTACATTGGGATTTACAAAAAGGCAAGAGTGAAACAAAGTCTTGAAAATTCGGTAATCGAGCTTGTCGGCGCAATATCAAAACTCGAGGCGGCGGCGGGAGCTTTACGCGCGGATTCGGGGCGGCGCGAGCTTGAAATAGAAGAGCTCAAAGGCGAAATCGCCCGACTTAATTCCGATGCGTTCAAAATGGGAGAAAAAATCGAGCTGGCGCGCGCAAAACTTGCCGAGCTGAAGGCCGAGGTAGCATGAGCCGCGTAGATTTTTCCATCAACGGCAAGCCCTATTCCGTCGACTGTCCGATGGGGCAAGAAGCCTATATCCAAAGCCTTGCCACAATCATAAACACCAAGGTCGGCAACCTTGCTATGTCGTTTCGCGAAGCGGACCAGGAAACTTTGATCCTGATGGCGGCGATTTTAACGACCGGCGAGCTTGAAAAAATAAAGTTCCGCAAAGACGAGCTTGAGAACCAGCGCGCTAAGTTCACCGAAAATTCCGCGCTCGAGGACGAGCTTGCCGCAACAATTTCCGATTTGGCGGCCAAGGTCAAATCCATCGCGCTTAAACTTGAATCATAAGGGGGAGCAATGGCCAAAAAATCACGGCGCGAGGTGCCGATAGAAGTCTATCCCGAACCGACGGCAACGTATGTAGCGCCCGCGGCGCCCTCTTCCGGCGGAGGGTTTTTCGTGAAATTCTTGGCGGTGATTTTATTCATGCTGGCCGGAGCAGGCCTATTCTATCTATACACCGAAAACGTGAAAACCAACATGAGGTTCGAGGCGTTAAGCGGCGGCGTTTCCGGCAACGAGGCGCTTGACAAGTATCTTGAAAAAATCGCGACGCTTAGACAGCTTGACGTCGAGGAGCAGGTAAAATCGCTTGGCGCGAAACTCGAAGGACAGCTTGATGCGGCGCGACGGAATTTCGTGGCACGCTCGGACATGGAAACGCTCTCTAGGCGCGTGGACGGAGTCGAGGAATACAACCGCGCTCATAGCGGTAAAAGCATGGCCGTATTATCCCTTGCCGCAACGATACAAAACAATGCCAGAATGGGAATCAACTATGGCCAGCAGCTAAGAATGCTTGTCTCTTTGACCAAGGGCGACGCGGCGTTCGAGGAGGACATCGCTACACTTATGTCGTTTGAAAACGCGGCGATTTCGGATATAGAAATGGCGCGGAGGATCGAGATAGGCGCGGCGGAAATCGTGCTTGAGGCCAAACGAGCTTCGGGTGAAATCAGCACATGGTATGGCGAGATATTCGCGCGCTTCAAAAACCTTATCAAAATCCGATCGCTTAGGGGTTGGAGCAACGACGGCATAGAAGGCGCCGTCAACTTCGCCGTGATCGCCGCCTATGCCGGGGATTTCGCGGGCGCGTTGGCCGCGCTTGAGGGGGCGGGTGCGAAGGGGTCGATCGTAGGCGACCTTGCAATAAAAGTCGCTATGAATGCCGCCGCGACCCGAATTTTCGATACCGCATCCGCACGCGCGATCGCAACGCTTAACAAATAGGAGGCACAAATGGTTATTCGGTTCTTGAGATTTTTAATGGCGCTGGCGCTTATCTTGGTCGCCGGTTTCAGCCTATGGATTTTAACCCTCGGACGCGTGGTGATGGTGTTCGCGGGATACGAAATCGTAGCAAACCCCCTTGTCGCAATGCTGCTTTTTTGTGGTGTAGCGTGGGTGCTTGAACGCATATACCGCATCGTGTTCGCTATTATCAGCGGCCTTATCGGCAAGGAGAAGAAAGCGTAATCCAAGCGAGCCCAAGGCGAGAACCGCCCGCACAAACGCCAACTGCTCTTGGCGTTTTGGGGCAGATTAAACCTGTGTTATTTAAGCGAAGCGCGCCCCGCCCCCTATCGCGCTTTGCGAGAAAAGCTATAAATACAACTATACGGGACCCCGGTTCGCTACGTCCGCCTTTGGCGTGCCTAGCTTACCTTCCCGTAGAGTTGTATTTGGATTGTGCTTACACTTGCTCATAAATCGAATTCATGATATAATTTCCGAATGGTGAAAAAGGACTTCCTTAAATCGGCGGCGGGAAAAATAAAGCGGAAGTATGACCGCGCGTTGGCATACGTCGCACTTACCATAATGGGCATAACCGGCTGTGGATTTTTGGCCAAGAACATCGAGGCTTCGGATTTCGTAAACATGCCGCAGGCCGCCCTTACCTGGACCCCTAAACCAAGCAGGCTTGTAAACATAACTATGGCCGATGCGGCATACATTGACGACGCGAATTTCCTTAAGAGCCAGATCGACAAGATGGACGCCGCGGCGCCGCATGTGATACGGCAACTTCTGGGATTCGGCACTACATTCAAAATTCTTTCCAACGAGCCGAGATATTATGGCTACAACATGTTCATAGACTTCGCGTTCCCGGATACGCTATATATCATGCGCTCGACTATTCAGAATGTTCGGAACGGGCAGAGGGGGGAGTTATCATTCTGGAAAGACATAGCGCACGAAGCCCAGCACTTCGCCCAGATCGAGGGAAGAATGTTCAATCACTTCGCCAACATGACTCAAGAGGAGAGCAAGATAGCCTTCACATTCCTCGAGCTTGACGCGCAGGTCAAGGGCTTGATGAATTTCGACCTTAGGAAATACAGAAGCGTCGGCGCGCGAGATCGCGCCCTTAGGCAGCAGATAGACCAATTCCGCGATAATATAGCAAGGATAAAAAGAGCGGAGAGGAACAGGTTCGGCAGCGCGGAAGGGGTAGGCTTTGTCGACGATACGCGCCTTCTTAATTTTATGCGAGGGGCGGCGGTGCTTGGCGATCCAAGGATTGCGGGATATTCGGACGCGGCGCTTGCCTATGTCCTTGCGGTTATAAAAGCTATGGACAGCGGCGAGCGTTCGGTTGCTCGAGCCCAGACGGTTCAGGCGACAAGGTAGTATAAATAACTAAGAATAAACCCAAATCCCCTCCGGTGGACAGCTCGAGGCAACGAGAGCGCCGGTTCCGTTGTAAAGATTTCAAGCTACGCGTTCACGCGCGCACGCACAGCGTGGGGGCGGCGTGGTGCGCGCAGCTCTTCGAGCTGGAGAACACAATGTATAAAAAGATTTGTGCGTAGGCGGGATCGCCAAATCGTTGGCGTTTGTGTGGGCGATGGGAGCGGGAGGCTCGCAGGGGATATCAATCCAATGCGGCGTGAAGATCGCCCCAGGCGTCTTTCCTTAGCGACGTGTCCTTTACCATAGCGGATAGTGAAAACGTTGTGTGAATCGGAATGCCATTCATTATCGGTTTTTCGGCACGCCAGATGGCAACGGAATCGCCCCGGGCGAATAAAATATTCGGGGCGGCGGAGCCTAGTGCCAAGATTGCCTTAGGCTTTATCAATTCTATTATGCGGGCAAGAATCGGGGCAAGGAATTTCATCTCGGGCGCGGTTAATGCGCGGCGGCCGGGCGTGATAAATGCGCTTGCCGGAATCGCGTGGACTTCGGCTTCGCTTAGACCCGCTTTCGCAAGCATGGATTTCAATAGCGCGCCCTCGGCACCATCGGAGAATGCCGCGCCGGATTTGTCGTCTTCTATGGTAGGCAATTCTGAAATGATAAGTAATTTCGGGGCGGCCGCGGCGCCAAAACCCTTTACTATGGTGGTTGCGAATTTGGCGAGCGGGCAATCGGAAAACGCAGCGAGTTTTTCGTATAGTTCATCAAGCGTGTTTGCTGTGGCTGAGATGCTTGCTGCCTGTTCGACAATATCGTCGGTGGAAAGTAGCGGAGTGTCGGAGGTTGCCTCGACCGGCGCAAATGCAGGCGCTTTATTTGACGTGGCAAGCCGAGCCGGCGAGTCAGAAAATTCGTATTCCTCGCCCGCGTCCAAAAGGAAGCGTAGCGTTGTCATCGCGTCGGCGGCGGAGTTTTGCATGGAGATATTATAATATAAGGATTTGGGAATGCAAGGAGAGAGCAAGCCATGAACGCCGAGCTGGCGGCGACGCACTTGTGCGCGCATGCCTGCGTGGGGGCGGCGGTCATGCGCGAAGCGAGCAAGCTCGCTGGAAAGCTTATATATACTTCACTGGATACTGCGATCAAGTCGCAGTATGACTGGAAGGGTATGAAATTACTTACACCCCATCTCGTCGGCGCGGCCGGCGGCGAAGGATTTATATTCGGCGCTTGGCGCTGATTCGACCACTGTAAGCAGAGCTTTGCACGCTTCGGCCTCCATGCCCAATTCCGAGAAAGAAAGGCCCATATAGAGGAGATTTTCATAGAATTCCTCGTCGCGGGTATCGCCCTTGGCCTTGATATTGTCGGCAAACGCTATCACCGCGCCCTCGAAATCGCTGTTGTCGAAAAGGGAGAGAGCGTATTCGAACGAAGCTTCTTCATCCTCGGCGGCGATGGCCGGCACTATGGGTTTGGGAGCGGGCGCTATGGCCGAAGGGGCGGCGGGCGGCGCAACGGGTTTAACGGGCTCGGGCCTGGCTGCTATGGGCGCGGGCGCTGGGCGGTTTCTTAAATCTTCCATCTGCTTCCTGAGCTCGGCGTTTTGGCGACGAAGGCCCTCGACCTCGGCATTGGCGTCGGTGATCTGAAGCTGAAGATCCTTCGTCTGGCGCTCGGATTGGGTGCGAAGATTGCGAAGTTCGAAATTCGAGCGCTCGAGCTCGTCGGTCATACGGGCGATCGATTGTTCGTATGCGTCCATGCGCTCGACAAGGCTATTTATGGCCGGATTGGCGGACGCAGCGGCGGCGGTGAAAAATGCTACTATGAATACGGCTAGTTTTCTCATGTTTTCCCTCTGGCGCCATAATATAGGATGGAAATTTTTTAATCAATAGGAATTTTTTACTTGACAAAATATTATAATATGATAGATTATGTCCAGGTAAAACAAGCGAGGTAAATATGTATGTCCCACGCGATGTAATATACTACTCGAAAATCGAAGCCGTCCCCTCAAACACAGAGGGCACCAAATCCGGCCCCACTAAAATTATCAGCTCGCGAGAAGTCGTAAAAAGTGTTCTTGAATATGAAAACCGTAAAGAATATATAACTTTGGACAACAACTGTATACCCTCGATCGGAATCCCCGGCGAGTTGGCTTTCGAAGGGGTGAAAAACGAGATCGCGCCCGACGAAGCTCTTCACATCGTCGTTGCGACAATAAAAGAAATCACAAAGCAGTATGCCAAGATCGTTCCGACCATTTTCAGGAGGGGCAAATACTGCTCGTTCGATTCGGTGCAACGTCGGAAAATGGATAATGAATACAGTCAGTTCATAAACGCCGCGGACGTCCTTATCGCGCTTATGGGCGAAGTGGATTTCGTCGAGATGGAAGATTCCAAACTTCCGCTTGGCCGTGAACGCGGGCGGCACAACGTCCTTTATATGGCGAAAATGCTACGCGACAAAGCGGCGCTTGCGCGGGCGGGGGAAATAGTGGTCAACACCGAGGCGGCGTATTGGGAACGGCTGGCGCAATTAAAGCAGGAACAGGTGCAATTGGTCATGGGTTAGTTTAGTCGGCGGTAGGCTCGCCTTCGGGCTTTTTCTTTTCCTTGATCATGCGGCGCAGCATAGCCGTTTGCTTTAGGAAATCCGCCACCGGTTGCGCGGGATAGCCCGACACGATTTCGCCATCATTTAGATTCTGTATCACGCCAGCACCGGCACCGACCTGAACCCTATCGCCAAGCGTAAGGTGGCCGTTGATTCCGGCCTTGGGCCCGATAAGGCTCCAATCGCCGATCGTGGTCGAGCCCGCGATGCCAGCCATCGCCGCTACGATACAATTCTCGCCGAGCTTACAATTATGCCCTATCATAACAAGGCTATCGATTTTCGTGCCGCGGCCGATCACCGTGTCGCCCTGTGCGCCCCTATCGACCACAGAGTTAGCACCGATCCACACGTCGTCCTCGAGTATAGTCTGGCCGATTTGAGGGACCCATTGGTGGCCCATCGCGTTGGTGTGCCAGCCGAAGCTGTCGCCCCCGATGTTCGCGCCTTCGCCGATATGCACGCGCTTGCCAAGCGTGGCGTGCGAGATGACCGCGTTTTCAAGAATGTCGCAGTCGTCGCCGATTTCTACGCCGGCCTTGATTTTCGCGCCGCTTGCGATGAACACGCGCGCGCCGATTTTTGCGCCCTCGCCAATGGACGCGAAGTCGTCGATGTGCACGGACGATTTATCCTTGAATGTCGCGGTCGGGTCGACGAAGGCCATTTCGGATATGCCGTTTATCTCGCGCGATTTGTCGCGATAGAAAAAGTTGCTAAGCTGTATGAATGCGCCCTTCGGGTCGAAGGTGATTAGCTTCGCGACGCCCTCGGGTATCAATTCCGCGTCGTTTGGAGCGACAAAACACGCGGCGGCTTTTAAGTTTTTAAGCAGCGCTTTGAATTTTTCCGTGCGCGCGATTAGGTCAGAGGCGCTGCCGGCGCTTGAAAAAAAGCAAACCGAATTCTCGTCCGCGTCTTCTAGCCCCGAAAGTTTCGTTATCGTGCGGCCGCCGTCGCCTTCGAGTTCCGCGCCAATCATGTCGGAGATTTCGGCAAGGCTTATGCCGTCGGATACGTTGTAAAATCTTGATAATGTCATATCGCTATTGTAGCGGGATTTTGGGGCGGAGTCAAGGGAATGCTTGACTTATCATGTATTGTTATTATAATTGCCAGTGAAAGGAAATATTATGAAACTTGCCATCAATCCCGAGATTTTCGCAAAGTATGCGCCGATAAGGATTGGCGTTTTGGTTTTAGAAAATATAAACAACTCGTCCGATGTAGGCGCGTTTTTCGATGCGGAATATGCCGCGCTCGAGGAGGGTATCGCCGCAAAATTCGAGGGCGTGGAATTGGCGTCCTATCCGGTCGTGCGCCGCTGGCGCGAGATATACAAATCCTTCGGCGAGAAGGACGCGCGCTCGTCCATCGAGGCGCTTATCAAACGCGTGAAAAACGGCAAGGGGCTTTATCGCGTCAACCCGCTTGTCGACGTGTATAATTTGGCTTCGTTGAAATTCGAAATGCCGGCTGGCGGGGAAAATGTCGCGGCGATCGGCGGCGATATGGAGCTTACTTTCGCGGACGGCTCGGAGAAATTTTTGCCTATCGGAGCGACGGATACGGAAACGCCCAACGTCGGCGAAGTCGTTTACAAATTCGGCTCGACGATCGTATGTCGGAATTTTAATTACCGCGAGTCGGACATCACCAAGTTGACGGCGGATACAACGCGCGCGATCATAGTGTTCGAGGATGCGCTTGTAGAGGACGGGCGGTTGTCGGAAGCGCTTGCCTATATGGGCGAGAAGGCGGCGGAATTGCTTGGCGCGAAGGTCGTGCGTAGTGCGGTGCTTTCGGCCGATGCGAATGAAGTAGAGATTTAGCTTATACGACTGGATTCCGGCTCGGGGCCGGAATGACCATGACATAACTACTTGCCGGAGTTTTTTCCCTTGAATTTGGAGAGAATAGCCTTGTCGGATTCCTTTTTATCCTTCAATTCTTCCTTTTCACACTTGGCGATGGCTGCGGCATGTGGCTTTTTGCCATAGCAGATTCTTTTTTCGCCGATAAAAACTCCATCTTCTATTATAAGCAATTTTTCGTTGCCAAGAGATATTTCAAACTTGTGGAAGCACTCACTATTCTTAGGGTCGCTGATTAGGCGAATATCGGATTTTTTAATGCGTTTGACAATTTCGTCCGAAATTTTCCTGTTCGTTCTGCTATCGGCATCAAGTTTTAGGGTTTCAAGCCATGATTCACTATCTTCATCGGCATTAAGAATGTCTTCTATCTTGTATGATATTTTTTGCGATGTCCACTTCGCGAACGGGGAAACCTTGAACCCGACGCGCAATACGTGCATGCCGCCCCTAAAGATGCTTTTAACGCTGTTTCTTATGACCATGATTTTCTCCTTTTTGGCTATGATTTCCTATTCTACCCCCCCCCGTCGTTTGTCAAGTATTTTAACTATCTGCAGTCGACGGTAGAACTTGTGGGACGAAAATAAAGAGCGGACAATCGCACGTCCGGGCAAGCACGAACTTGTGAGTGCCAACGCCCGGGTGGGGCGTGCGTTGGCCGCCTGGCGGCGCGCATACAAATATACGTTATTTAACTATGCGCCCTTGTAATCGCGATCGCAAGCGCGTCGGCTGAGTGCTCGGAATCGGTTGCGGGTTTGCCAAGCAGCACGCCGACCATCATTTGAATTTGTTCCTTGGTCGCATGGCCCACACCGGTGATAGATTTTTTCACGAGATTAGGCGAAAATTCCGCGACAGGAATTCCAAACAACGCAGGCACAACAAAAGCCACTCCGCGAGCCGCGCCAAGTTTCAAAGTCGATTGCGGATTCATGTTCACGAACACGTCTTCTATCGCGGCGGCGGAGGGAGCGAACTTTTCCACAACCTCGCGCAGGCCGTCGTGTATCAATTTAAGGCGTTCGGACATGGGCGCCTTCTCGGGAACCTTGATCGTCCCGTTTGCGATGTGGACAAGGCTGTTGCCGCGACGCTCTATGACTCCCCAGCCGGTGAAGCGAAGGCCGGGATCTATGCCGAGTATTATCATAATATATCCTCCGATAAAGCTCCGTTAGGAGCTTGCGCGCACCACGCCGCCCCCACGCTGTGCGTGCGCGCCCTTCGGGCTCGCCGCCCTGCTCGGCGTGGTTTGCCCTTTATCATCATGGCGCCAATCTATTCGGGCCGCGGAATAGGAACTGTGCATCGCGGATCGAATCCAGGTTCAGGAGCTGCTTGGCTATCCTTTGGCCGCCCATGCCCCAACCGCCGTGCGGAGGCATGCCGAAACGGAAGAAGTTGGCGAACCACTGAAGCCCTTCGAGCTTCAATTTCTTCTCGGCGATCTGGGCCACAAGCTTCTCGTAATTCTCTTCGCGCTGCGCCGTGGTCGCTATTTCCACACCCTTATAAAGCAAGTCGGCCGAGATCGAAATCGGCGATACGCCGTCGTCGCTTGAAACTCCCTTCTTGTGATAGAAAGGCCGCGCGCTCCACGGGAATTCGGTTATGAACACAAAGTCGGAGCCAAGCTCGGCCGATACGTATTCGCCAATAGCCTTTTCCTCGGCGGTGGTCATATCGCCATCGGCAACATCGTGGCCGCGCGATTTTAGGATTTCGCGAGCCTTGTGCATGGTCAGGCGCACCATAGGTTTTTTAAGGCCGATGTCCTTTATGCCCAGGTGCTTTTCGATTTCCGCGCCACAGGATTTATCCACCTCGGCAAGCACCGCGGCAAGAGATCCCTCGAGCATATCCATAACGTCGCTGAAAGAATCGATATATCCCATCTCGGCGTCGTGGCCGATGAACTCGGTCGCGTGGCGAGTGGTGAACGAGTTGTCGGCGCGGAAAACCGAACCGATTTCGAATACCTGCTCGAGCCCGGAGGCGATGCCCATCTGCTTAAAGAACTGGGGCGATTGGGCAAGGTATGCCGTCTGGCCGAAATAGTCGAGCGAGAAAAGCTCGGCGTTAGATTCCGACGGAGATGCCATGAATTTGGGCGTGTGGATTCCTATGAAGCCTTTGGAAATCAGAAATTCGGAATAGCCGCGGTCGATGGCGGAGAGCGCCTTCATTATCGTGGCATCGCGTTCGCGGCGCAACGTCAAGAAGCGCCAGTCCATGCGCTTTTCGGCGCTGACCTCGTCATCGCCTTTTTCTATTATCGGAATCGGGAGAAGCGGGTCGGCCGCGGACATGACGTCCAAGCTTTCGATTTGAATCTCGAGCCCTTCCTTGGTGCTTTTGGTTTCGACTACGGCGCCGGTGATTTTGATTACCGATTCCGTGGCAAGCTCCTTTACGGTTTCGAATGCCGCGTTGTCCTTGCCGATAACGCATTGCACGGTGCCGGTGATGTCGCGCACGATTATGAACGCGACCGAGGACTGTTTACGCAAAGTTTGCGCGTGGCCGGCGATGAGGACTTTCTTGCCGATATGGGCGGAAAGTTCGGATAGATGTATTCTGTTTTGCATGTTGGCTCCTTTGGTTAGTGCAAGGACGCGGAATTGCGTGGTGCCACCTTGCTTCGCTTTGCCGCCGGGGCGGCTCTGCCTCTTTATGTTTACGCCTCGCCATTGTCAGAGGGTCATGGGCGTTGAGTGGGATTATAGAACGGGGTGGGAAAATTGTCAATAGGGACGACCGATTCGCCGTTTTTCCTATTATTCCGAGCATTATTTTATTGAAAAAATCAAAATTTATCTCTTTGTATTTACCTATTTTATAAATTATTATTAACTTTTTGATAAAAACATATTGACAATAATATAAATATGATGTTATTATCAAATTGTGAACAACAAATAAACCTAACTGAAAGGGTTCAAAAATGAAATATGTAGAAAAAGAATCTACGCTTGCCAAAACCTTGTGCGTAAATTGTGAAAACTGTAAAAGCGATCCATGGTGCTTAACATACGATTGTTATGACAAAACCGGCAAAACCCCTCCCCCACCAAAAGGTAATTACACTGTCGGCATTACCAACAGAACAGGCGATGAGCGTTATATCGATGGGAGCGTAGCGAAATGCGAAGCATTCATGCGGAGCACACAATCCCTTATACAACGTTCCAAGGGCTATGGCTACGGAGCTTAAAAATGAAAATAGGCGGACGCGAAAATAAAAAGCACAAGATCGGATTGACCGTCCTTCGCGGTCAGCCGTTCCATATCGGACACGACTCGCTTTTGCGTCGTATGTTGTCCGAGTGCGATATCGTCGTGGCTATGCTTGGAAGCGCGCAGGAGGCCCGCACCGCGGACAATCCCTTCACGGTCGCCGAGCGTATGAACATGATCGCTCCTTGGTTCGAAACTAACATCGCAAACGGAACGCTTTGCCTTGGCGCGATAGACGACCTTGGCAACGCGAAACTTTGGGCGGGATATGTCCTTGCGAAAGTTTGGAAAGATTTCGGCCTTGAGGCCACCGCATACTATTCCGGCGCAGAGAGGGACAGCGAGCTTTTCGCGGACGCCGGCATGGCGATCGAAAACCTTGACCGCAAGATCATTCCGATCTCTGCCTCAAAGATCCGTGCCGGTTTGCGAGCCGGGGACGAGGCCGTCCTTGAATTCATATTCCCGTCGAACAGAGCGATCGTAAAACGAATTTTAACCAACCAAAACACACACTAAACAAAAGGAAAAACAAAATGAAAAACGTAAACAAAAATACCCCCCCCCATAACAAATTCTGGTGCGACCTTTATCACCTTACAATGGCGCAGGCCATGTTCCTTGAGGGAACGCACAACGACCCCGAAACCCAGGAGATGTTCATTCGCAAGAACCCCTTCAAGGGAGAGTTCACCGTCGTAGCAGGTCTTGCACCTGTGATAGAATGGATCGCCCAATACGGATTTTCGGACGACCAGCTTGCCTATCTTGCCAGTTTGAAAAACACCAACGGCACGCCCAGGTTCAAGCCGGAATTCCTAGAGCTCCTTAAAAACGAACCGCTACAAATAACCATAGACGCCATGCCCGAGGGAGAAATAGTATTCCCCAACGAACCCATCGTGCGGATTTCCGGGCCGGCATGGCAGGTAAACCTTGTCGAATCGGCGTTCCTTCAATCCATAAACTCGGCATCGCTTATCGCCACAAAGGCCGCGCGCATAAAGGGCGCCGACGAAGGAAAAATCTTCGCCGAGTTCGGACTGCGCCGCGCCCAAAACCCCATGATGGCATCACGTAGCGCTATCATCGGCGGGTTCAACTCGACCTCGAACGTAGACGCAGGTTTCCAATACGGAATCCCCGTGTCCGGAACCCACGCGCACAGCTTTATCATGCGTAAAAAGACCGAGCAGGCCGCTTTCGAATCATGGCTTAAACACAATCCAGACAACGCCATGGTGCTGATCGACACATACGACACGATCAACGGGATCAAGCTTGCCATCGAGGCGTCGAAAAAGACCGGTGTGCCGTTGATGGGAGTGCGACTTGACTCGGGCGACCTTGCGGCGCTTTCGATCGAGGTTAGGCAGCTACTTGACGCCGCCGGCATGAAGACCACCAAGATCGTGGCAAGCAACGACTTGAACGAATACAAGATCACCGAACTTAAAAAACGCGGAGCCAAAATCGACTTCTATGGCGTAGGCACCGACGTCGCGACCGGCGGCGACCAGCCCGCGCTTGGCGGAGTATACAAGCTCAAGAAAACCCAAGACGGCAAGGTCATAAAATGCTCGGAAGACCCGATCAAAACAACTATACCCGGAGCCACGGAAACTATCCGAATCCTTAGCGAAACCGGCAACTTCAAGCGCGACGTCATCACGACCCTAGGGTTCGTGGCGGCAAATGCGGGACGCCTTAGCAAAGACATGAACGGATCAAATATGGACGGATCCTTCGCATGGCCGTATACAAAGGGCGAGCGGTTCTATAAACCGATGAGACGAATGGTAAGCCGAGGCAAGGTCAACCCGACGGCAACCAAGCGTTCGGTCATGGAGATCGCCGCGGACGCCAAGGCAAACCTTGCAAAACTCGATGCCTCGCACAAGCGCATAACCGTTCCCGCCAAATATCCATATGAAGGCGAATATCCGACAGCCTATCCGGTCGACGTCGAAATCGGTCTTTTCAAAGAGCGTAGACGCATGATCGAACAAGCAAAACAGAAACAAAAATAAAGAAAGAAAAAGGTGAATATTATGAAAGCATTATTTGCAAACAACACAAACGATACTAACAACGAAAAAGACTGGCTGTTCACGCATATCGAGGGTCAAAACGACTTCATGAAGGCCAAGGGCGTGCTTGGAAGCCAGGGGGCCGAGGATCTGATCGAACCCACCAACCGCTTTGTCCGCGAAGGTGTCAGAAGGAAGGCGTTCGGGCATATACTTACCACCGGCGATTACCACGTCGAGGAGGAATACCTTGCTTGCACCTATTCCCCCGAGGGAGCGACGTATCCCCACCACTGCGGACCCGGAACGTGGGGCTTTGAATACGCCATAGACTTTCCGGCCAAAGGTCCAATGCGCACCCAGCTTTGGAAAAAGGATACGAGCATGTGGCACAACTCTGCGACAATCAACGGCAAGCCCGCGAATGTCGAGGCGCGCTTCCCCAAACAAAAGTGGAAGATCGTAATGGGCGGCGTGTGCACCGACATCTGCGTCGAGCTTGCGTTCGAACAATTCCTTGTCCGCGGATACGAAGTCGTAATCCTTACCGATCTTGTCAAAGGATACCAGAAGGAAATCGCGCAGGTTGTAGCCGAAGGCGGCGTGATACCCGGCGGATACCAGAAATACATCGCGACCGGACAGCTGCGCCTTATGACGTCCGAGCAGTTCATCGCCGAGAACGCGAAGGTAGCAGAAGCGGGAAACGCCAAGGTTGGCGCAATACGCGATGCAAGGGCCGGGAGATAGCGCGCCAAAACATGGGGAGGATCGTTGGTTTCCTCCCCTGAAATATATTGACAAAAGATATTTTGTGGTTAATATTAACAAAATAGGAAAAACTGAAATGTTGGATAAAAATAAGATTGTGATCGCCCAGCTTAACCCCATTGTCGGGGACATAAAGGACAATGCACGAAAAATCATAGAAGCATACCGTGCGGCGGCGGACGGGACGGATTTAATCATCACTCCCGCCGACGCGTTGACCGGCGCGCCGCTTGGCGACCTTGCGGGAAACCAGGATTTTCTTGTTGAGGTCGAGCGCGAAATGGCGCTTCTTGCAGGCAAGATTGGGAAAGCGCCGATTGTAGTTTCGATAGGCGGCAACATCTATCTTATCCAAAACGGCAAGGTCGAGATGGGGAACGATTTCGTCCTTGGCAAAACCAATGTCCGTGTCGCGTCGAATGGCACGAACGTGCCCATCTGGAATCCGGGAATCTATATATCGCTTGATACTATCCCGTTTAGAATCGGGCGGGCCGAGGAGCGTGAAAAGCTTGCCCGGGACGCGTCAAAAACACAGGACGTGATCTGGGTCAACCGAGTCGGAGCAGAGGGAGAGCATATCTTCGACGGCGGAAGCTTTGCGATCGCAAAGGGCGGGGAAAAAATCTTCCAGATGCCGCGATGGATAGAGGGCGTGCAAACGGTTGTAAAACAAAACTCCCTGCCCGCACAGGAATCCGAAATCTCGGAAATGTATAACGCCGCCGTGCTGGGCCTTAGCGACTACTATGTCAAGAACGGCTTCTTCAAGGGCGTGCTTTTGGGAATGTCGGGCGGGCTTGATTCCGCGCTTGTGTTCGCAATCGCCGCAGCCGCAATCGGTGCGAAGGCCGTGCGTCCCGTCGCAATGCCGTCAAAATACACGACGGGGGCAAGCAACTCCTTAGCGGAGGAAATGTGCAAGAACTATGGCGTGGAATTACAGGTCGAACCGATAGAGCACATGGTCGAACCTTTCCGTAAAACGCTTGATCCGAAACGCAGTATCACCGACGAGAACCTTCAGGCGCGCGTGCGCGGAATGCTTTTGATGGGAATATCGAACGAGGAGGATCGGCTTTTGCTTTCCACATCGAACAAATCCGAAGTTGCGGTCGGCTATGGCACGCTTTACGGCGACATGTGCGGCGGATACAACCCCATCAAGGACATCTATAAAACCGATGCCTTCGAAATGTGCCGGCATATAAACAAGCAGGCCGGTCGCGAGATGATACCCGCCGAAATAATCAACCGCGCGCCGTCGGCGGAACTTAGCGCAGGGCAGAAGGACAGCGACTCGCTTCCGCCGTATCCCGTGCTTGACCATATAATAAAATCGCTTGTCGAGGACGGGTTGCCGGTCGATAAGATAGACGCAGACCGAGCCACTGTCCTTAGGGTCGCAAAAATGATCCAAAATGCCGAGTTCAAGCGGAGCCAAGCTTGTATCGGGCCCTCTATTTCCAAACGAGCGTTCGCCGATACCAACATGCCTGTGTTAAATAAATTCGAGAGGCAGAGATGATAAAATTTCCAATGATCAACCGCCCACGAACCGTGATCCCGGACGATGCAAAACTTGTATACGACTCGGGCAGTATTTTGAAAACATACGAGTATGAGCAGGCGCAATTCGACGGGACGGCACGCAAATACGCGCTTGGCTGGCTTCGCGATTCCGCGTTTTGTATTCCGGTCAAAAACGAACGCTCCGTAATAATGCTTGAGCAGGAACAGGCCGGAGCCGCCGCCCCATTCTATGGTTTGCCCGGCGGATTCGTCGACGACGGAGAAGAACACGAGGGTGCGGCAAAACGCGAACTTGTCGAAGAGACCGGACACAAAAGCGACACCTTGATCCACTTCATCGAACACAACAAATCGGATAAGATCGCTAATACCGAAAGCATATTCATAGCATACGACTGCGAGCGTGTAGGCGCGCAAAAACTCGACGCCGCGGAAAAAATAAAGGCTTTCGAAATCTCTATCCGCGAATTTATATGCGACATGCTTGTCCACCCCGATTTCCGCGAGAAATGGATCATGCAATATCTTGCCTTGCGATTTTCACGAAAAAAGCTTATAAATATATTAAAGGAAAACAAGTTCACAAAACAGAGGTAGGAGATATGGCAACTATATACAAATCCGAAGGCGAATTTTTGGCCGCGTATGACGCGAACGCCTTCGACCGACCTTCCGCCACCTCGGATGTGCTTATATTTTCCGTATCGTCCTCAGAAGGCGAGAACTGGCGACGCGCCGCCAAAAAGGCGTTCAGCGTATTGCTTGTAAAACGCGACGACTATCCGTTTTTGGGCAAATGGAACCTGCCGGGCGGATTCGTAAAAATCGATGAAACATCGGCCAACGCGGCTATGAGAATTTTGAAGAACGAAACCGGAGTTGCCGATAAAATCCACCTCGAGCAGCTATACACTTTCGATACGCCAAACCGCGATCCGCGAACACGCGTGATTTCCATCGCGCACATGGCGCTTGTCGACAAGGCCCTGCTTCACTATGCCGCCGAGCGCGTCGCGAAATGGTTCGATGTCGAGATGAAGGACGGGCGACTTTCGCTTTGTTCGGACGGGGAGTGTTTGTCGGGCGGCGACCTTGCCTTCGACCATGCCGAGATAATCAAAACCGGCGTGCTTCGCATGCGCGGGAAAATCGAATACACCGACATAGTTTTCGACATGATGCCCGCCGAATTCACGCTTGGCGAACTGCAACAGGTATACGAGGCCGTGTTGGATCGGAAACTTCTGCCCGCCGCTTTCCGCCGTGTGATCGCGGACAAGGTCGAGGCGACCGGCGGAATGCAGACCGGTTTGGGGCACCGCCCGTCGGCGCTTTTCAGATACAAAAGATAACGGGCGTTGCCGCGGGGCGAAGAAAAGCCTTGCATTTCCTATGCGGTGTGTGTATAAGTGTGCATCTATCGCGGGATAGAGCAGCCTGGTAGCTCGCAAGGCTCATAACCTTGAGGTCATTGGTTCAAATCCAATTCCCGCAACCAATTCAAATAAAAAATGCCCCCTAGTGGGGCGTTTTCTTATTTGAAGTGATTATGGAACGGTTTTAACCAATGGAAAAATTGGTTCACCCGCGGGCAATAGGCGGAATAACGCCGGTTTGCGAAGCAAAATTGCCAAGGGCCGTCGAGCGCAGCGAAGACGAAATCCAATTCCCGCAACCAAAATAAATGAAACCGTCCCTTGGGGCGGTTTTTGCATACCGGTGCTGGCTTACGCCAAGTTCAGGATTAAAAGTAGAAAAAATTGGTTTGAAGGCTTAGCTTTGAACCAACAACAACGGATAAGAAACAGGGGGATTAGAAAAATAAACGCGAACATCTCCTCCTTCTTCCATAAGTTCTATCATCTCGGCATTTCCTCTTTCGATAAGCTTAAAGCTAGGCTTGCCTAGATAATCGTGCTTGAATTTAGTGTAATCAGCAAGTGTGAAGTCGCAATCGCCAAGCTCTGGTCGGGTAATGTCCAGTTTCCTAATTTTCAATATATGCAGGATACCCGCTGGAGTATCCAGTGGCGGAATTTCATATACTTTGCCAGACGGGGTATCGTCTACTACGCGTCCGATAGAAGCGGCTTCGGCGTCCATATTTACATAAGAGGTTTCATCTTGTGCAAATATACAAACCCAGCTAAGAATTGCGTCGGGTTCTCCAACGGTTTTATCTTTCAAGGCTAGGCATTTCTTGACTATTTCTAAAATGAGCGGCTTTAGCTGCATGGCATATCTCCTTCGTGGAATTATATAGTAATTATTTTACGAATCAATCAACTTCTCCCTAAAACCCCTAATCTCCCTCGCCAAACCCGCAAACTCCGCGAAGTCAGCAGCTATGAACTTGCTTATTTCGCTCAATCAAAATAAGCAAACCGTCCTTAGGGCGGTTTTTTATTGAAACTTGGGCGATATATGGATTAAGATTGACGTTATGACAATACGCCCAGCAATGCCCGCCGACATAGACTTCATCATTGAAGCAAACGTCGCGATCAACGAAATATCAGGCTCGACCGCTTTGGCCGGACTTCGCCAACGGCTGAACGCAGATATATTTTCGGACGAGCCAAAAGCCTATGTCATAATCGCCGAAATGGACGGACGGCCGGTTGGAATGGCGCTTTACTCGTGGACATACTTCGCCAACGACGGGCGCATAATGTGGCTTTCCCAAGTTTACGTCAAGCCGGAATATCGACGCCACCGAGTCGCCTTCGCGCTTTTCCGCGAGTTGAAAAACGCTGCGGCGGCAGGAGGAGCGCACGCCATAGTCGGAGGCGTGGATTCGGAAAACTTGCGCGCTATGAAAGTATACAATTTCATCGGAGCGCAGGCGCTTGATAAATACAAGCTTATGTGTTGCAAAATATAAAGGGTAAAAAATGAAAAAGAACACCGATAAAAAACAAGGATTCAACGGTTGGAACCTTAGGGACGAGCGCCTTATCGCAAATCTGATTTTACTTTCCAGCACCGAAAAATGCGCCGACAAAACGTTGCGCGGTTTTTTCCCCGATGCCAAAACCGACTATGAAAAAACTCAAATCCTCAAGCGATATTACGAATTCAATATAGCGAGCGGAACGGGACACAAAGAGGACCATCATTATTACGGCCTTATCCTTGCCTATCTTTTATCCATGGTCCGAGATTTCGGCGTAAACTTTGTCATTAGACCCAAATATCGGGAAAGAGCCGACAAGGCTAAAAACGCAAAACAGAGATAGGAATATCCTCTTCTTTAGACTTTCCTCCTATTGTGATAAAATACCCATGAAAAGGAGAAATGCTATGGACGAGGAACACACAAAACTTTGGGGCGCAATCGACAAGGTCGCAAACCGTTCGGGATTATCTACAAGCGCTTTGGCAAAAAGGTCGGGACTGGACGCAACATCTTTTAACAAAAGCAAAAGATTTTATCCCTATGGAAAAAAACGATGGCCAACTATGGAGTCGATAAGCAAGGTGATCCTTAGCACCAATTCCGATTGGCACGAGTTTCTTGATATGCTCGAGGAATGCGAGACCGAAACGGCAGAAGCAGGAAAAGCCTCGGCACCCGGGGATTATCCGCTTCGCGGCGTCGAGATCAAGGGGAACAAGAAGGTTTAGGGATAAATCAAAAGTTATTCGTTGGCTCCGCTAGTCGAAAATACTTTCGATTTTGGAATACTTTTTATACAGAGCAAGCCAAGAACGCCACGGGCGTGCTTGAGCCTGCGAAAGCCGGCGCCCGGGTGGGGCGTTCGCCGGCCCGCTCCGCGGGGGTAGCACAATAGGCTTGACTGGATACCGGTTCAAGCCCGGCATGACTAAAAGGCTATCTTGCATTTTCCCGCAAGCCCTGCTACCATACCTTCATGTTCGATAAAATCGCCGCAATAGGCCGCCTTGGAATAAACTTCGTCCGCGAGATCTACGACGTCATAGTATTCGCCGTGCGCGCAGTCATAAACATGTTCACGCCGCCGTTTTACCCGCGCGCCCTGATAACAAACATGGTCGAGATAGGATTTTTTTCGCTTCCCGTAGTCGCGCTTACCGCATTGTTCGCAGGAATGGTGCTTGCCATGCAAAGCTATTCCGGGTTCGCGGAATTTTCCGCCGACGGAGGAGCGGTCGCGATGGTTGTCGTAATCGCAATCACGCGAGAGCTCGGCCCCGTCTTCGCCGGCCTTATGGTAGCGGGACGAATTGGCGCGACACAGGCCGCCTCAATCGGCACAATGCGCGTATCCGAACAGATCGACGCGCTTAAAACCCTTTCGACAAGCCCGTTCAAATATTTGGTTTCGCCCCGCATACTCGCCGGCGTGCTTACCATGCCGTTTTTGGTCTTCATCGCGAACGTGATCGGGATTTTCGGGGGATTTTTGGCTGCCGTATTCACGCTCAACCTAAACCCGTTCGTATACATAAAGGAAACGTATGAGGCGCTTACTTTCTATGACGTCTATGTGGGATTGGTCAAGGCGGCCGTATTCGGATTCATCATCACGCTTATGGGTTGCTATTTCGGATACAACGCAAAGGGCGGAGCCGAGGGCGTAGGCAAGGCCACCACAAACGCCGTCGTCATGAGCTCGATCTTGATATTGATCCTTAACTATGTCCTTACCGCGATATTCTTCGAGGGCTAGGCATGTTCAAAAAACTAAAAGATTATGGTTATGTGTTGACCAGCCCGAGGTATATGAAAAAATACCTGGTCCGTTTTCTTGGCAATTTCATTCCCACCAAATACCTTAGGGCGAAATTCAATATCCTTTGCTTTTGGCCGGGACAGATCAGCTTTGACCACACGCGCCTTCCAATCATGCCCACCAAATGCGAGCGTATCGACGTCGCGCTTAGTTTTAACAAAGAGTATGTCAAGTTCGCCGCGGTCGTGATACTATCTCTTATCGAATCGTCGCGCGGCCGGTGCGATTACGATATCTGGTGCATAGTGGATTCGACGGTGGACGAGGAGGATAAAAAACTTTTGGCCGGCTTTGTCGACGGAACGGATTCAAGAATAAAATTCATACTTAACAACGACGATTTCGCGCATGCCAGAAGCGGCAAGTGGTCGCCCGTGGTATGGTGGAGGCTACAGCTTCCGGTATTGTTGCCGGCAAGCGTCAAGCGCGTGGTGTATGCGGATTGCGACACGGTATTCATCGGCGATTTGGCCGAGATTGCGCGCATGGATTTCGGAGATAATTTGATTGCCGGTTGCCGCGACTCGATATGGCGCAAATCGTATTTCGATGGGAAGCCGCGCGGAGATACCTATATCAACGCCGGCTTTACCGCCATGAACCTTGACGCAATCCGACGGGAAAAAATCATGGACCGGTGGATAGCCGAATCCAAGCGGCCGCATTCCTTCAACGATCAGGACGTAATAAACTATACCTGTGCCGGACGAGTAATGTTGCTACCTAGACGGTTCAACACCGATCCCAATCCCTTCATGTTCGACCCGGATATTTCGGAGCAGGATAGGCTCGAGATGAAATACAACACCGTCATGCTGCATTTGACTAATGTCCATAGGCCGTGGAAGCGCGGCGGACGAATCGTATCTCCGTTCGAGAAGGCATGGTTGTATTGGGCGGGAAAGACCGGGTTGTTTAAGTTTACCTAATCAACAACGGCGTTAATTCATCAAGCATTTTTTTTGCGGTAGGCGCAGCCGTGCAACCGGCGCCGATACATTTTCCATTCTTCGGTTCGTCAAGCATAACTACTATAGTATAACGCGGGCTTTCAAGCGGAATGGACGCCGCGAAGAAAGTCATCGTGCGCGTGGGATCATACTTGCCGTCCGACCCGCGCTTTTGCATGGTGCCGGTCTTGCCGCCCGAGACAAACTCGCTTGTCGATGCGCCGCGACCCGTGCCGTCCGTTATAACAAGACCCAAAAGGCGCTTCATCTCGACGGACGTATTCTCGCGCATGACTTGCCGCGCGGTGAAGGGAGTATCGAAATCGCGTTTCAGTATCGTAGGATTGATATACATTCCACCGCCGACTATCGCATTCATAGCAACCGCCGTATGCAAAAGCGAAATCGCCAAGCCGTTGCCATAGGACACCGTTCGTCCGGTCGTCCTGGTCCACTCGGACCGTATCGGAGCAGCGAGTCCGGGCAGCTCGAAATCAAGGCGCTCGAAGAAACGAAGCTTGCCAAGGAACTCGGTTTGTTTCGCGAATCCTATGGCGTCGGCGATATGGATCGAGGCGCGATTGCTCGAGTAAAAAAACGCCTCGTCGAAACTTAAAATCCGTTTGTAAAAATGCGAATCGCGAACGTTGAAGGCGCCGATGTGCACAGCCTTGCTGACATCGAAATTAGTCTTTTGATCAAAGCCGTGCTCGATCGCAAGCGCGTGGTTGAAAATCTTCATGACCGAACCCTGTTCATAGGATTCAGAAATCACCTTGTTGCGATGAGGGCGAGAAAGCGCGAACGAATTCGCGCTTGATGAATCGAAATCAGGCAAGCTTACCAGCGCGACAACTTCTCCGTTTTTAACATCGATCACGACGCCCGCGGCGGCTATGGCGTTAAACCTTTCGAGCGCGTATAGAAGCGAGGAGTGCAGCGACTGCTGAACAAACCGATCGACCGAGAGCTTAAGCGGTTCGGCGACGTATGCCGCGCCATTGTCGTCAAGGTATTTTTCTATGCCGAAGACGCCTTTGTTTTCCCTATTAATCCCTCCTATGACGTGGGCGAAAAGTCGGCCGTGCGGATAGTATCTTTCCTCGCGCGGAATGAATCGAATTCCAGGATCGCGAAGCGCCGCTATCCTATCCATGTCCTCTTTGGATACCGAGCGCGAAAGCACCGCGCATTTGCGCTTAAGAGCGAAAGCGTCCGAGATTTGTTTCTTTGAAAACTGCGGCATAAGGCGATTAAGGTTCGCGGCCGAGGCGACCGGATCCTTTACATCCACTCCATTTATGCAAAGCTCGAACACGGGAAGATTCAGCGCCAGCAATTCACCGTTGCGATCGACAATATCGCGCCTTACATTCACGGTGGACAGGCGCGCGGATTTGGGATTTCGCATCTCGTTAATCTGGAGCTGCGCTATACGAAAAATAAATATGGCGAAGGCGAGGCAGATCGCGACGCGAACCAAGATAAGCCGCATATCCCCGCCCCTTTTTTGAAACCACGCAAGCGGCAGGTGGCGGCCGTATATGAAGCCGGGGTCATTCATTCCCCGCCTCGAACTTGGGATTGATCGGAATGTCGAAAACGGATATTATATCGCGCGCAGTGATCGCCTTGAAATCGGAAAGTCTCGCATCGGAAAGTTGACGCACGCGCGTAATCGAAAGAAGCGATATGATCTCGGCGCGCACCACGCGGATTTCGGTTTCCGCCCCGGCTATATCACGCTCGACGCCCGCGATCTCTTTGTTCAAAAGGTTCGCGCGGTATTGCAAAATCGCGGAGGTTATCACAAGCATCATCGAGCTTGCGATACATACGCCATATACGGTCGATTTCTTCATATCCTTATGCCAGCCCGAAGTTTCGCAGAGGCAGCGCGCGGGTTCAAGGCTACCTCTTCCGTGCTAGGAATTATAGCATTTTTGGCCAGAGTTTGGAAGTCCTTTTTTACTTGGGCGGGCGTGGGCGCATAGCGGGAAGCGCTTGGCTGTTTGGGTGTGAAAAAATTTTTCGCGATGCGGTCTTCAAGCGAGTGGAAGGACACTATTACAAGGCGGCCGCCGGCGGCAAGAAGCGATTTCGTTGCGGCAAGTGCGGTGGCGAGCTCGTTCAACTCGTCGTTGACCGCGATACGCAGCGCCTGGAACACTTTGGGAATGTCCTTGTGCGGGAGGAGTTTTGTAAGTTGAGCCGTCGTTTCTATGGGGCGATTCGATATTAATTTTTTTGTAATCGAACCTGCGTGCGATACCTCGCCATATTCGCGGAGGATTTTTGCTATGCGCTCGGGTTTGGAGGTATTCAAAATGTCGGCGGCGGTTTTGGTTGCGCCCTCTCCCATTCGCATATCCAACAGGGCGTCAAAACGGAAAGAAAATCCACGCGACGCCGTGTCGATCTGCATCGACGATACGCCGATGTCCATGACTATGGAATCTACTTTTTCTTTGATGATGCCGATTTGCGAGAAGGGAAGATTGTGAAACTCTAGGTTGCCGTATTTTTTCTGTAGCTCCTTTACACGGGGCAAAACGCTCGGATCGCGATCGAATGCGATGACATTAGCGCCAGTCTTTAATATTGCCTCGGTATACCCGCCATAGCCGAAGGTGCAGTCGATGATTGTTTGGCCTTTGGCCGGTTTTAGAATTTCCAAAACTTCATTTAGGAGGACGGGAATGTGTGGCGCGTTTTGCATGCCTATATTATAACACAAAGTTCGAAAGAAGGCTAGGAACTTAACCCGTAAAAAAGGTGCTTGTATTCCCCGAGTGTTGTGCTATCCTTTGATTGTATCCGAGAGGGTGCCAAGGCTTAAAGAACCTTGCGATAAGGGTGTTGGATATGTCCCTAAACATACCCCTGCTTGAGCGGGGAGCCGTTGCTATAAAATAGGAGAAATCCGAAGGCAGCGGGGTCATCTTATCGTGATTTCTTTAACTCCCCGCGCCTTTTCTTGGATCATAAAAAACCAAGGAGAGAGATCGTTCATGAACGAGCAAAAGCAAATCTTAAACACCATCAAGGAAATCGCGGCCGATATCAAGGTGTTGAGTAGTGAAGATGCAGACGGCACCAAAAATAAAATCAATGCTATTAAAAACGAGATAGGCGAGCTTAAAGCATACCTGCAAATCTCGTCGATGATGAAAATGCGGTTTGTCGAAGAGGGTTAGCCCGCGAGCGTTCTACGAGCGTTGCCTCAAAAAGGCCACCAATGTGGAGTGAGCTGCATGCGCGTATTATAGCACGAAGGCGCGGGGCTGGCAATATTATCTATCGCGCTTGGCTTTATCCATCATCTCGGATAGTCCCAAAATCGGGTTCTTGCCCTGATATTGCTTTTTGGATTCCTCGTTGGAAACCACGAAAGAGTTTCCGAATTTCTTTTCGTATTGGCGCAACAGAGCGGGAAATTTGTCGGGATCTATGCCGCCGGATATTTTTATCGAGGCGAAATCCGCTTCTTTGAGTTGTGGGAATTGCTTGAGAAGAAAAGGTTTGGCAAATTCGGTAGCACGCGGAAGCGAGTGCGTCATAAGGTCGTCGCCCGTCATGAAATTCAATACATCATACACATCATCAATGCGCCCGTCGGAAACTAGGTATCCCGTAGTGATATTCAAAATCTGCGCGAGAGTGAATTCTTTTTTCGTGATGTCCTTTTTAAGTTTGGACGTCCCAGTATTCAGGTCTTTTTTCGATACCATATTTATCTCCTTTGGTTAATAATTTCAATGATACAATCTATTTTTTTTTGTCAACTATTTTCCTGTTCCGCTCCGCGGAAAATAGTTGACGGGGGAGTTTCAAATCATAAACCCAAATCTTATGCAACGGGCGGATAAGCCAGGCACGAAGTGCCGCAGCGAATCAGGGCCCCGTTGTAGAAGATTTATGCTTTTCGCGCTTTGCGCGAGGGGGGGGGCGCCCTGCGGGCTTGGAAAGCCTATGGTTTGATTTGCCTTAAAACTCTCCGCCCGGGGAGTTTTGGCGGCGACCCGCCTTCGCATAGCTCCGGCGAGGCAGGGGCTAGTGTTGGCGCACTCGCGGGGGAAGTTTCATTATACGTTGCTTAGTTTTTCGGAATCACCAGACTCGGGCGTTCGCGTTGGGCGCGGGTGCGGTCAAGTTCCTGCTGCTCCTTGAAGTCGGCGGCGTTCCAAATCTGAAAAGTCTTGCCGCGGCCGACGAAAAGCGCCTTGCCATTTATACCCGCGTGAGCGAGTAGATCCGCTGGAACAACTATGCGGCCGGCGGAATCGAACTGTAGGCTGCGCGCGTCCGAGAATATCAACGAGTTTATGCTTTGCGCCTCCGAGCCGAAAAGATCCATCGTGTCGGCGGCGTCGGAGATTTTCTCCATGCGATCCATAGTGCAGCCCTCGATACATTTCGCGGTGAACGAGCGGTAAAGGACTACGCCCGCGTAAATCCCCTCGGGGACGGCGTGGCGGAACTCGACTGGCACGGACGTGCGGCCTTTCGAATCGATTGTTCCCTCGATGGCGCCTAAAAACAACATGGTTCTATCCTAGTCCCCATATCTTTAACTGTCAATGACAAAGTTTGACGTCGAATGCCATTTCTTGACATCATAAAATAAATTGAAATATTTGAAGCTTTTTACTTGACATGCGAATCGGGGTTTGCAAGAATGGCATCGAGGCAACAAAATCCACCTTCGTGCCTGGCGATGGCGGACTAAAGAGAGGAGAAACCATGGAAACCAAAAACAAGACTGTCCTTATGACCGTCATCGACGATATCCTTGGCGACATAATGTGGGCCGAAAGGAACGGCATGCTTATATCGCTTAAAGAGGCTATCGCGCGTTCCATAGCGGGAGGATCGAACGGCAACATCGAGGCGCTTAGCCGCGACGAGCTGATCGGAGCATACACAGCTTTCCAAATCCGCAAGCAGCAGTTCACCAACAACACCAAGGAAATGACCAACGCGAAGATCGCCGAGTGCCTTAAGCTCTTCATCTTCGACACCGCGCGCGAGCAGATGGCGGCGCTTGAGGAATCGGTTTCGGTGGACTCCGCGATCGAGAAGAAGTTCAAGGTTGCTTAATCATTAGCCTAAATCTCCCCTTGTGGACAGCTGGACGAGGCAACGCCGAAGTGCCAGCAAGGTTCCATAAGGGGAGATTTGTGTTCAAGCGGCAAAGCCGCGCCTGCCCCCTTTAATAACAATGGTTTAATTTGCCCAAAAAAGCCAAGAGCAGTTGGCTTTTGTTAGGCGATGCTTGCATGGGCTCGCGGGGAATTTTTTCTATTGTCATTCCGGCCACCGGGCCGGAATCTAAGCCGACTGGATACCGGGTCGAGCCCGGTATGACAAGAGATTAAATCCCCCTTGGTGGTGCCTTGGGGGATTTTTGTAAGGCTTGCTTTTAACTAGCGCTGAAAGCTTGTATAATAGGCGACGGGTTTGCGGTTATGGGTATGATAGCCTACAGCAAGGCGGCATACTTCGCCACGAAAAGGATCCTTGTGCTCGGCCTTCAATATATTCTTATCGGCAAGGCATTTGGTCATGATCGTATTATATAAAAACTGGCCTTCTTTTTCCTTGTCGGTGAATATGTGTCCGTCAACCCAGACCAAGTAATGTCCGGTGCGGCGTTCGATATATGCTCTTGTCCTATCCAAGGAATTAAGAATAGAGTAATTGCCATTCACTATTGCAAACTTGACGCGATTGTATTGGATATCTTTGAGCAGATCACTTATTTGGGGTTGTCCGTAAACTTCGGTCATATTAAAAACTCCTTTGGTTTTTGTTATTAATAGACACAATACCCCCCCCCGGAAGATTTTGTCAAGTGGAAACTTAGGGATATTTTATGCTTGGCGGACCTTGATTTGCGCGCTTAGCGCGGCGCGGTATTTGTCGTTCGGGGAATCCATATAGAAATGTGTCCAGGAATGAAACGAGTAATCGCGGATTTTATCTATATCAAGCCTTAGGCCGGAGAGTTTTTCATAGCGGGCGACGATTTTACTTAATGTATCGAAGCCATAGTGCAGCCCGATCTGGCTGAAATCCTGGTGTATATCGCCTATGCCGGCGTCGCCGAAGTCATAGATTCCCTCGATCTTGCCCTTCTTGAAATCGAACGCTATATTTTTCGGCATGATGTCGAAATGCGAGAAACGCACTATGGCATTCTCGTTGGCGAGTATAAACTTTTTATAGAAAGATTTAAGGAAGGCGCGGTCGGAGGCGCTTAATTTTTTATCGGCGGCGGTGCGCGCTATGATCTCGGCCGGTTTCGGATAGCGCTCGAACCTATCCCAATACGGAATATACACATTATTGAAAACTTCGTCCGTCATCGAATGCAGGCCGAAAACGAAGGCCGCTATGTCGTCGCAGAATTTTTGCCGTTTGGCGGGAGGGAGGGCGTCAAGCCCGGCCTGAAAAATAAAATTTCCGGGAATCTTCTTGTGCCAGGAATAAGTGTATTCACCCTCTTGGATTTTGGAATTCGGAATCGGAAGGCTTGTTTTACCGTGAAGGAACCGCAGAAGCGCATTATCCTGCTTGAATTCATGCACGATATTTTTGCGCTGGGGAAATTTGACTATTATATCGTCGTTGATGGCAAAGGCGAAAGTGCCCTTGGCCTTGGGACAAGGAAGCGATAGGGATTTTATGGCGAAATCGCGCGACAGCAAATCAGTCATAAAATGCAAATCATACGCCTGGTGCCGGGAAAGTATTTTCATAGGGTAATTTTACACTATGTTCGGGACAAAGGCACGGAAAAAATTCACGCTTGACGGCGCTTCTCCCCCGCCCTATAATCCCCATGAATAAGGAGTTTTCATGATCAAAGTCGCGGTCGCTATCGCCGCTATCGTTTTGTTATTCGGAGTCGAAGCAGGAGCCAGAAAAGATTCCCGTATCGCCGATGCTTGCAAGTTCAACAAGGACATAGACACCGAAGTTTTGGATTTGGCGGACGCGATAGAACTCGCGCTTTGCAACAATCCCTCGACACGCGCAACGTGGCTTGCGGCAAAGGCTGCTACCGCATCTTACAACCGCGCGTATGCGCCATATCTCCCTACCCTTTCCGCCGAGGCAACATATCAGCAGGGGCGCACGGATCAATATACATACGTCGAGGACAACACGTTGATGACCAACGGAACATCGATCGGCGCGTCGGCAAGCTGGCTTTTGCTTGACTTCGGTCGGCGTGGCGCGAACTATGACATGGCGCGCGCAGCGATGATGTCGCGCGAGTTCCAGCACAATTCGAACATGCAGGAGACGGCGTTCGTCGCAATCCAAAATTTCTATAACCTTATCTCGGCCGACGAAGCGCTTGTGGCGGCGCGTGCGAACGAAGATGCTTCGGGCAAGGCCGCGCAAATCGCGGGCCGAAAATTCGAGCTTGGTATCAACTCGCGCGCCGACGTGTTGCAGGCGGAAACGGCTTTTTACCAAACGCAATTAAATACGACCCGACAGGAACAGGCTGTGTTGATCACCCGCGCGCAGCTTGCCCAATCCCTTGGCCTTCCTTCAAGCATAGCCCTTCAAATAGCTATGCCAGAAGAGAGCGAGAAGCATTCGATCGAGGCCGAGCAAAACCTTGACGAGCTTATCGCCACGGCGCTTGCCAACCGTTCGGATTTGCGCGCGCGTATCGAAGACGTGAAATCGTCGAAGGCGGGGATCGACGCTGTGCGGAGCGACTTCCTCCCTACGCTTACCGCGTTCGGTCGATCAACATGGAATTTCGACCACGACCATGATGCGAACGACCGGCCGTTCCATCACCAGCGCAGCATGGCCGCCGGCCTGACTTTGTCCGTGCCTTTGTTCAAAGGGTTCGACACGACGTTCGCCTATAGCGCGGCGAAATACAACTATCGCGCGGCGCAGGAAAATCTTAAACTAACCGAGCAGCAGGTCGAGCTTAGCGTAGTGAACGCATACCACAATTTCTCGACCGCGCAAAAATCGTTGGTGCTTGCGAAAAAAATGTTGGAATCCGCCACGGAATCCGAGCGCGTCGCTATGGGCTCGTATCAAGCCGGGCGCGGAAATATCCTTAACCTTTTGGATGCACAGGCCGCGCTTGCCCGCGCACGAAACGAGCTTATCGCCGCGCAATACGGGCTTTACACTTCGAAGGTAGCGTTATTGAGAATGATTGGAATGCTCGACGCGCGCAACATGCACTAACAATCGAGATGAGGGGTCATCATGGTAGAAAATAAAATAGAAACGGGTGGACGGCGGCAGCGAATCACGCGCATCGCAATCATCGCGATCGCAGTGGTGATCGGAGCGTGGCTCATTTTCAAACCACGTGCCAACAACGCGCGGCGCACGACCGAGGCTACGTTCATCTTCACAGCCATAGAAAAACGCGACATCAAGGCGCAGATAAGCGCGAACGGAAACCTTAACCCCGTATCGATCGTAAACGTAGGCGCGCAGGTCAGCGGTATAGTCGAGAAAATCCTTGTCGACTTTAATTCCGTCGTGCGGCCGGGCCAACTTTTGGCCGAAATAGATCGACAGACGTTCGAGGAAACTTTCCGTTCCGTATCCGCGAACCAAAAATTGGCCGAGGCGAACTATCGCTTTTCGGAACTTGAATATAACCGGGCGCAGGAGCTTTTCGCCGAAGGCTTCATCGCTCGCGTCGAGATGGATCGCGCGGAAACCGACATGATCGCCGCGCACGCAAGGCTTATCCAGGCAAACGCGGACGTCGAGCGGGCGAGGCTTAACCTTGGATATACAGAAATACGCTCGCCGGTCGCAGGCATAGTAATATCCCGCGCGGTCGAAGAGGGACAAACCATACAGGCAAGCTTCTCCGCCCCTACTTTGTTCGTTATCGCAGAGAGCCTTAAGAACATGCAGATCGAAGCGGACATTTCCGAGGCCGACATCGGAAACATCAAGCGCGGGCAGAATGTGGAGTTCACCGTAGATGCGTTCCCACTTAAAACCTTCCACGGCGTTGTGGACCAGATACGACTTAGCCCCACCACCGAGCAAAATATCGTAGTATATAAAGTCATTATACGCGTAGAGAATAAAAACGAAGCGTTGCTTCCGGGAATGACCGCGTTCGTGGACATCAACACACAGGAGAAGAAAGGCGTCCTTTCCGTCCCCAACACCGCTTTCCAATTCAGACCAAATGCACACGACGAAACCATAACCGACTATCCGGAAAACCGCCGCCTTGCCGTCGGACAGGGATTCGTCTTCACCTTCGATTCCGCACGCGGGCGTATTGTAGCAAACAGGGTCAACCGCGGAATCACAAACGGGCAGTTCACGGAAATCCTTGATAGCGAACTTCGCGAGGGCGATCGCGTGATCAACGAATACAACGATCCCTCGCTTCGCCGAGCCCGACCGCAAGCTCCGCGCCGTCAGGGCGGGCCGATGTAGGAATTGCCATGTCCGCGAAACTTCCACCGGTAATAAAAATCGCCTCGCTTCATAAAACATATTATATGGACGGAGGACAGAATTATCCCGTGCTGCACGGCCTTGATTTGAAAATCGAAGCGGGGGAATTCGTGGCGATCATGGGCCCGTCGGGTTCCGGCAAATCGACGCTGATGAATATCCTTGGTTGCCTTGATAAACCTACGCGCGGCGAATACTATATCGACGGCGTGCTTGTATCCAAGATGAACCAAGACGAGCTTGCCGACGTTCGAAACCAAAAAATCGGATTCGTGTTCCAGGGGTTCAATTTGCTTATGCAGCGCTCGATAATCGACAATACCAAAATCCCGATGATGTATCTTGGGTTGACCGGTGCCGAGCAGGACGAGCGTGCCATGAAAGCGCTTGCCCATGTGAAGCTTACAGGATTCGAAACGCGCTTGCCGACACAAATTTCCGGCGGTATGCAGCAGCGAGTGGCAATCGCGCGCGCTTTGGTAAATTCGCCTTCGCTTCTGCTGGCCGACGAGCCAACCGGAAACCTTGATTCCAAAACGTCCGACGAGGTGATGAAAATCTTCACCGACCTTAATCGCGAGGGAAAGACCGTAGTCGTCATCACGCACGAACCGGACGTGGCGCGGTATGCAAAACGCCTTGTCTATATCAAGGACGGACTTATCAAATACGACGGAGATGTGAAAAAATTCAAGGCGGGTGCGAATGGATAGAAGGATTGTCATAGCGCGCGCGGTCGCAAGCGAGGCCTGGATCTCGATCAAGGCAAACAAGCTGCGCTCGTTCCTAACTACCCTTGGTATTATCATAGGCGTGTGCGCGGTCGTCATCATGGTCGCGGCCGGACAGACCGTCCAGAATATGATCAACCAGCAGCTTAGCGGTATCGGCGCAAACTTGCTGATCATCCGTCCAGAATTCACGACGCAGGGCGGACTGCGCGGCGGAACGCAATCTATAATCCGCACGAACGACGCCGACGCCATACGAAACGTCCGCAACATAATCGCCGTATCGCCTATGGTCATGACTACGCGTCAAATAGCATACAAAAGCCAGAACTTCGCAACCCAGCTTATCGCAAGCACGACGGATGTCGCCAAAACCGGAAACTATGAAATCGAGTCCGGGCGGTTCTTTGACGAGCGCGACATGCGAGGCGCTGTGCCGGTGGTCGTAATCGGCTCGACAATTCAACAAGAATTGTTCCACGGTGCAGATCCTGTGGGCGAGGTTATCCGAATCGGAAACGTGCCGTTCACTGTCAAAGGCCTTTTGAAAACCAAAGGGCAAGGTATCGGCGGGCAGGATCAGGACGCGGTCGTCCTTATGCCCATCACCACTTTCCGTCGACGCATATTCGGCACGCGCATTCCAAACCGCGTCCAGATGATAATGGCGCAGGTATCCGACGAACGCTTTATCGAAGAGGCTAAATTGCAAATCGAAGTCGTCTTGCGCGAAACTCGCCGGTTGAAACCGGACGCGGAAAACGACTTTATCATCGATAATATGACCGAGATGTTGAACACTATTCGAAGCGTCGGATTATATCTTTCGGTGCTGCTTGCCTCGATTGCGGGAATATCGCTTGTCGTCGGCTCGATCGGAATCATGAATATGATGTTGGTGTCGGTTTCCGAGCGGACGCGGGAGATTGGAATCCGCAAAGCCATCGGCGCGAAGAATTCCTCGATTTTAATGCAATTTTTGCTCGAGTCGATTTTGATTTCGTTTATCGGGTCGATGGTGGGTATGGTGCTTGGCATAGGGCTTGGTCAGATCGCGGGCGCGGTGATGGGCTATGCCGTGCCCATATCATATATGACAGTGCTACTTGCCGTCGCTGTGGCGATTGTGGTGGGCGTCGCGGCCGGTATCGTGCCGGCGATGAAGGCGACGCGGCTTGACCCGATCGAGGCGTTGAGGTATCAGTAAATAAACTTTCTAGCGAAGCCACAGCCGCCAGCAGGGCGAAAGAGCAGTATTGCGCGCACCCCTGCGTGGGGTGGCGGTTGTGCGCGCAGCGAGGCGAGCTCGCTGGAAAGTCAATGTATAAACGTGAAAATGCCCCGGCCAAGGAGGAGAGAGAGAATAAGGAGGGAATGGCCGGGGCTACTATGTCATACCGAAATGAGGGGTCGTCCCGGTTAAACACAGACCTGCTGAAAAGCAGATAGCACTATTTTAGACAGGATTTACATTATTTGTCAACCGATTTCTTAAAATATTATTTTGTCAAGGTATAATATCCTGTATTTACAGGGATAATTTATATATAAAATTCCTATGGGCGCGCTTTTGCGAATCGGTATATAGACCTTTGGCGGGATAGAATGCTTTATGCTTGACAAAATCCTGTGGGGGGGGGTAGATTGTGTCTAGAATAATAGTTCAAAGGATTAATAATGAAAAGATTCCAACTTTCGGTAAGTAGCGGCAAGGCGGTGGAGAATCACCTGGTCGAATGCAAAAACTGCTCCAACAAATGCGCCATGCAAAACCGTGTCGACGAAAGCCCTCGGGACGCAATAAACGGATACGAGGAAGTAGTAAACTTCCTTATGAAAACACACGGCTGCATCGTGGCGCGAAATGTCGTCGCAAGGCTTCTGGGTTTTAACTGGAGAGCAAGCAAAAAGGACGTCGAATTCCTTATCTTTGCCGACAAGGGCGGAAAGAACGGCAAAATAAAACTTGCAATCAATTTCCCGGAAGATTATTCCGATATGGAGAAGGCTATAGTAATGATCGACGATATGAAGCACGTCATACAACACCACAACAGGTCCCCTATAGCAGGCGCCAAAAAAGGCGGGAAATAAACATGAACCGTTTCGAATTTAACATCAACTATGCCGGCAAGGGAATTATCGATTGCGCGGTCGATTGCAAAAGCTGCCTTTATAAACCCGAGCGCTGGGACCGCTCGAACTGTGTAAGGCTTCAACCGCACGAAACCGTCGACGGCGCCGCAAACGTCGGGCTATACCTTACCAACGAAGCGAAAGATTGCGCGGTGGCGGCCAAGGTCGGCTCGTCGCTTGTCCAGAAATACAACGGCGGCGCGCTTTCGATTTCCATACCGAAAACAAAAAGCGGCGCGTGCAACAAAATCGAAATCAACCTTTTCGTGCCCGAGGCGGACATGGGTGGCGACTATATTCGATCGCTTGTCGGCAAAATAGCCACGGAAATCGAGCGTTTCGACATAACCAAGGGCGCCACCATGGCATCACTTAAAGGAAGCAAGTAATGAAAACTCTCTCCTTCACAATGAAAAACGACGGCGCGGACGTCAAGACATGCTCGATCGACTGTGCGAACTGTCTCAACAAGCCGGCGGACGCGGAGTCGTGCATAAAAATCGCGCCAAGCGAAGCCATACTTAAATGGACCTTCGTAATGAAATACCTCGAGCAATTCAAGGGCCGAAACCTTGGCGGAGATATAGGCGAAACCGGCATAGAAAAAATGGGCTGCATTATCATCAGGGACATATACAACACAGTAATGCAATACGGAAAAAGCATACGTATACCCGAACTTCGCATGTCCAAAGCAACGGAGGGCGAGGGGAAAATCGGCCTTAGCCTTAACGTTTCCAAAAAAGACATGGACAACGATCGAATCATAGAGTTCATCGACCGAATAGCCTATGCTATTATGGAGCGCGACAGCTCGATGCTCGAGACCGCCCAAGGTCAGCTTCAATACGGAGGCTAAAAATGCAAATCATAACAAAAAAGTATTTCGGCATAGGGGCGGTTGCGAAGAAACTTGTTTTGATGGAATCGCATGCGATGAGGGAAATAGGAGAATACCTTATGATGAGGCAAGCCGTATTCGCCCTGCCCCCCTATAACGAGTGGTATGAGATAATACTTACCGTGCGCGGAGAGGCCAATACCACGATAGAAGTTTGCGCTACCAGAGATTTGGCGCCAGCCCAGCGACGGGCGGTAGAAACAGACGCGAAGGTGATGCAAGGCATAATCGACCATTACAAAAATAAAAATAATACGGGCAAAAGTGGACGCTAGTTTTCAAGACGTCCTTGAGACCTTCATCAACCGCTGCTTCTCGCGTTTCCATTCGCGTTCCTTGATCGTCGCGCGTTTATCGAAATTCTGTTTGCCGGTGGCGATGGCTATGAGGAGTTTCGCTTTGCCGCGGTCGTTGAAATAAAGGCGCAGCGGGATTATTGTAGAACCTTTCGCGGAAAATGCTCCGGCGATTTTTTCGATTTCCTTTTGTTTCATCAAAAGGCGACGCGGGCGTTTTTCAGTGCGGGCGGCGAAGGGGCTTTCGGCCTCGAACTTGCCGATGGTGATATTGTTTATAACAAGACCCTTGGCGTCCGGGCTTACGTATCCGTCGGCGATATTCGCGCGGCCAAGGCGGAGCGATTTGACTTCGCCACCCGTGAGGCTTAGGCCTGCTTCAAACGTTTCGCCGATGGCGTAGTTAAACCTGGCGCGGCGGTTTTCGGCAACCACGCCCGTCGAGATGAATTTCTGTTTTACTTCTTTTTTGCTCATTTTTCATTACCCCTACTGGATTCCGGGTCAAGCCCGGAATGACGAAAGGAGAGCCCCAAATCATACATCTCATTTTTATTAAGTCCAAATAAATCCGCGGCGGTGCTTGCGGCTTCCTTTAGCGGCAACGATTTAAGCAAGCGTTTCATTATCTTTGCGGCGTCCACGTTGTCGGCGGTCTTTTCCGCTGGCGCGATGAGGCCAACTATTTCGCCCTTCGGCGATTTGAAGTGCGCGGCGAGGTCGGAGGCGGTGCCGGACTGAACCTCCTCGTAGAGTTTCGTCATCTCGCGCGCGATTGTTATTTGCCGGTCGGGCATGATTTCCGCGATTGCTTTTAATGTAAGCGGCAGGCGAACGGCGGATTCGAAAAATATCACCGTGGCGTCGAGGTTGCTGTGCCGCTCAAAAAATTCCTTGCGCGCCTTGGCTTTTTCCGGGACAAAGCCTGCGAACAAGAAACAATCGCTTGGAAGGCCCGAGAGCACCAGCGCGTTGATGGCCGAGCATGCGCCGGGAACGGACGTGATGAAAACTCCCTTGCGGCGCAATTCGCGCACAAGTTTGAATCCGGGATCGGAGATCAGCGGCGTGCCGGCGTCGCTTATCAACCCTATCCTTTTGCCGGAGGCTATAAGTCCCGCGATTTCGGCCGTCTTGCCCGCCTCGTTATGATCGTGCAAACTTATCAACTTGGATTTAATCCCAAGGTGGGAGAGAAGCTTGCCCGCAACGCGCGTATCCTCGGCCGCGATAAAATCCATGGCGCCAAGCGTTTCCACCGCCCGGCTTGAGATATCGCCAAGGTTGCCGATCGGCGTCGCAACTATGTAAAGTCCAGCTTGCAAAGTTCAATTCCTTTTGCTATATAATAAAACACTTTCGAGGGAAAATGAAGAAGTTTTTGGCTTTGGTGCTTTTTATCGCTGCTTGCGCGGACAAATCGGCGCAGAGGCCGCGACCGATCACGCCGCGGGCAAGCGGGCACGTCCGTGTGCACGAAGAGCAGCGCCGCGCCTATTTCGAAGGCGCTACCGCCGGTATCAGCCGCATAGATTCCCTTGAACTTGGCGCGCCGCCACCACGTTTCGAGGAGGCGCAAATAGGTAGGCAGATAATCCCATCTGAATCTTCGGAGGCGCGGACGGGACGGCGGCGAATCGCTGTGCTGCTCCCTAAAAACAACCCTGTGGCCGAAGATTTGAAGCGGGCGGCTCAGCTTGCTTTGTTTAATTTGCGTAATGATTCCGTCGAGCTTGTATTCTTCGATACCGACTCTACTCGCTCAAGCGGACGAGACGCGGCGCGTGAAGCCGTTGCGGGCGGTGCGGACGTGATCGTAGGGCCGCTTTTCGGCGATGCGGTCGAGGGCGCTGCGGGCGCCGCCTCAAATATCCCTGTGATCTCTTTTACAACCAACCGCGACGCCGTGGGCAAGAACGCTTTCTCGATCGGCCTTATGCTTGAGGACCAGACGGCGAAAATCGCACGGTTCGCTGCGGGCGCCGATGCAGGACGACTTTTGATCCTTACACCCGATTCCACAAGCGGGCGGGCGGTGCGGCGAGCTTTCCGCGATTCCGCGGCCGGAATAGAAATCGCGGGAGATGCGGTATACGACAAGCGCAACCTACAATCGGTTATCCGAAAGCTTACCAACTATGACGAGCGTTCGCGCGAGCATAGCGAATATTCAAAGTCCGTCGAGGAGCGCCTTGCCTATCTTATCGAACTGCGCGAGAAATTCCCCGAGGATTACGAGGCCGTGTTCGATCATACGCGATTCGCCAATTCCGATGCCGAAGTCGCTTTTCTTGAGGCGTTGCGCGCGGATCTGCGCCGGCGGCCAACCCTTACGCCCGCGCCGTTCGATTCCGTATTTATCTTCGGCGACGATGTGAACGACCTTGTGATGATAGGCTCGACGCTTTCGTATTTCGACGTTAGGCCGGATTCGATCAAGATCTTCGGACTGTCGCAGATGAACAACGACGCCGTGCTGCGCGAGATTTCTTTGCGCGGGGCCTTCTTTCCCATGGCCAATTCGGCACTGAACGCGAAGTTCGAGGCGGCGTTCGAGAGATACTTTAGGGCCAAACCCAACCGCTTGGCCGCGCAGGCGTATGACGCGGTCGCGCTTGCCGCCGCGTTGCCCCGTATCGATGTCGCGGCGCTTCGCGATCAGGAGGGGTTCGCCGGGCTTCTTGGCGCTTTTAGGTTCAAACCCGACGGCACGGCCGAGCGCGCGATGGATATAATGCAGATCATTTCCAATGGCCGGGCGCGGGTTGTGAAGCCGGCTGAGGGATTTTGAAAATTCTTAATCAAGCATAACCCCAAATCTATACCTATGGACAGCTCGAGGCAACGAGAGCGAGGTTCCATGGGAATAGATTTGTAGCTACGCGCAAAGCGCTCCCTCCCCCCCCATTTTTTTGATAACACAGGTTTAATCTGTCTCAAACAAAACATCGACGTAGCGATACTCGCATCACGTCCTAGCGCCACTACGCCGGCAGGGCGGAAGCGCCAATGGCGCGCAGCTCTTCGAGCTGGAGAACACAATGTATAAAAAGATTTGTGCGTAGGCGGAACGCCAAGAGCAGTTGGCCTTTGTGAGGCGGCGCGAGTGCTTGCGCAGCTCGCGAGGAACTTACTTATTACTTGTCCTTATACCATTTTCCCGGAGGAGTTTCACGGTGATGCCGTCGCCATCGGTCAAGGTGCCGCTAAATGTTCCATCATAGACTTGGCCGGTGCCGCACGAGGGACTTTTGGATTTGCCGATGAATTCGTCCGCGCCGATTTCACGCGCGAGCCTCAAGACCTCCTCTGCGCCGCGTTCGAACCCTTCGGTATAGTCGTTGCCGGCGGCGGATTTCGCCCTGCCATTTTTGAGCTCGCAACATTCGCGCGGAGTGGGCAGGCCGCCAAGCTGCTCGGGACAGACCGGAATCGCCTTGCCCGACGCAACCATTTCCAAGATTTCGGGATCGAGCTTGCCCGTGCCGTTAAACCGGCAGTTCAAGCCGCACAAACACGCGCTTACAAGTTTCATTATTTGCCCTTCTTAAAAAACGCCTTCGCTTTCTTCCATGCGATTTTGCGATATTTCAAAAACGCCCAGGAGTAAAGCGGTATAATTATGCTCATCGATATAAGGAAAGAAAGCATCCACGAATCAAGCGGCGCGCCGTAGGCCGTCAATATACCGCCCATTATCACGCCAAGCAGGCGCAGAATGCCATAACCAATCGCGATATAGGCGGCAGCTTCGATTGCGAAGATCGGAATATTTCTTTTGCCGGCGTCAAGAGCCAGTTTGAAGAGAACAACTATCGGCGTTAAGTTTATAACCAAGCCCGCGGCGGCCATGAACGTGTCCGCCACCCCGACTATGATTATAGAATAGCACAACGCCGCCGCGATGACGGCTATGCCTATCAAGCAGAGATAATATTTACGGGCTGTCATTTTTTCCTCCTTGCCAAAAGATTCCAGAAACCTGCCTTGTATTTCAAAAACGCGAAGGCGAGAACGGGCATCAAAACGCTTGCCGGCATGGCTATGATGAAGGCCATCATGTTGCCGACATACTCGCAACCGCTTGCCTCGGGACAGACATTATTCTGGATATAGAGAATAAGCGTGAAGGCATACTCCATAATAAGAGCGTATGCGCCAAGGAAGATTATTATCTCGCCAAGCGCAGGAAGAAGCGCGCGACGAGTTTTTATGCCGCGAAGCATTATCGCGATCACTATGACCGGAATTGCCGCAAGGCTTGCTATTTGAATCAGGCTTAGGACTATCACCGGCGTATGGAATGCGTCCGGCAGCGGGCATTCCCATATCGGCTCGCACCTAAACAACGGTATGTGCATAAGCAGTATCACGGCGCCTACTATCGCCATCGCGCCCGACCATAAAAGCCAGGGCGAGATTTTTTTCAGTTTGTTTTTTAGGTTTTTCAGTTTGTTTTTGATGGTGGCAAATTTTATCATTTCTTTCTCCTGGAATATTTTATCCTTTATAGAGTGCGAGGTCAAGTATATATCCTTCTTCTGCTCGCTTGCGAGCGCGCACATGCGAGCGTCGCCTCACAAAGGCTCCGGTGGAGCGTTTGGAGGCAAATTAAACTATATGTTTTCGCCCGCGCGCGCCGAAGGCGCTTATACACAAATCTGATATAGCGGAGGCCTGGCTCTCCTTCGTCGAGCTGTCCGCTATATCAGATTTGGGGTTATACTTCACTGGATACCGGGTCAAGCCCGGTATGACGAGGGAGCGGGCGGCAGGTCAAGTCGCTTTCTTTTTCCTAAGCTCGGTCCAATGATCAATGCGTTTTTTAAGTTCCGCCTCGTAGCCTTTGCCGTTCGGTTTATAATATTCGCGGCGGGCAAGGCCGTCCGGAAAATAATTCTGGCCCGAGAATCCGTCCTTGGTATCAGGATCGTATTCATATCCTTTGCCGTATCCCAAATCCTTCATCATCTTGGTCGGTGCGTTAAGGATATGAGCGGGAGGAGCAAGCGAGCCGGTGGATTTCGCGTCGGCAAGCGCCTTGCCAAACGCGGCATAGGAAGCATTCGATTTCGGCGCGGTGGCCATATAGATCACCAACTGCGCGACTACCAAATCCCCCTCGGGAGAGCCCATGCGTTCGTATGCCTGCCACGACGCAATCGCGCGCGTCAACGCCGCGGGTTCGGCAAGGCCTATGTCCTCGACACTCATGCGCGTCAAGCGACGCAAGAGGTATTTCATATCCTCGCCGCCGGCTATCATACGCGAAACCCAATAGAGCGCCGCGTCGGGGTCGGAGCCGCGAACTGCCTTGTGGAGGGCTGAAATCAGATTATAGTGCGCGTCGCCCCCCTTGTCATAATTCGGAAAACGCGTTTGTGCAAGCTTGGCGAGGCCGGCCTTGTCCAGCGTCTTGCCCTTGGAAAAATCATAGACGTATTCGATAAGATTTAGGAGGTAGCGCCCGTCGCCGTCGGCCATGTTGACAAGCGCGTCGGTCGCGTCGGCGTCAAGCGGAAGCGGTTTTCCCATTTCGGTCGTCGCGCGGACTAGCAAGCGTTTCAACGCTTCGGGCGAGAGGCGTTTAAGCACCACCACCTGTGCGCGGGAAAGCAACGCGGAGTTAAGCTCGAAACTCGGGTTTTCCGTGGTCGCGCCGATAAGCGTTATCGTGCCGTCCTCGACATAGGGCAAAAAGCTGTCCTGCTGCGCTTTGTTAAACCTATGGATTTCATCGACGAAGAGAATCGTGCGGCGGCCGGCAAGGCGGCGATCCGCTGCTTCGGCGAATATTTTTTTCAATTCCGCGACGCCGGTGAAGACTGCGGAGGCGGAAACAAATTCCGCGTCGGCGTATTTGGCGACAAGTTTCGCAATCGTAGTCTTGCCGCAACCGGGAGGGCCCCAAAGAACCATAGACTTGACGTTCCCGCTTTCAAGCATGTTCGTTATGACGCCGTTATCGCCAAGGATTTCCTCTTGCCCGACAACATCGGAGAGCGAGCCCGCGCGGAGGCGTTCGGCAAGCGGTGTTCCGATTTTCGTGGCAAAGAGTTCAGGCATCTGCTACTCCCCTTCCGTGTCCGAAAACGCCGTTGGAATAGCAAGCTCGTTATTAGTTTTCGCGCCAAGCTTTTTTATTTCCGTGGCAAGAAATTCAACTCCGCCACGACCCGAGAGCGGCACCACCGCTTTGTCAAACGCGGTGCGAGCGGTGGTAAGAGCGTTCCTTAGCGTGCCGAGGTGTTCTAGGTGCGTGTTGATTTTATCGTAAAGGTCGCCGGCGCGGGCGGCGATTTTGCCTGCGTTCTCGTTCCGCTTTTCGATATCCCAAAGGTTCTTTATCGTGCGGAGAATCGGAAGCAGCGATGACGGAGTGGCCACCATAACGTTGCGGCTGGCGGCATAGGCATAAATCTCGGGGTCGGCCTCGAGCGCGGCGAGGTAGGAGGCCTCGAACGGCATGAACATCACAACGAAGTCAAGCGCGTTCGCCTTCATATACTTATGATATTCCTGGGTCGAAAGATCGTCTATGTGCCGCTTGACCGCGGCGGTGTGCGATTTGAGTTGTTTTTTCGCCTCGTCGGGGTCGGTGGCTTTGCGATATTCCGCATAGTTCACCGTGTTGACCTTTGAATCAATAACCAATCCGGAGTCCTTTTTCAAATATATAAAGCAGTCGGGACGGCGGTTGTTGCCGGAATCGTCCTTGAAGTTCGCCTGTAGGAAATAATCCTGACCCTTCGCGTATCCCGAAAGGTCGAGTATTTCCTCGAGTATATCCTCGCCGCGGTCGCCGGCCGATTTAGGATTGCTGAGGATTTTCGAGAGGTCGGAAACGTTCCTGGCCATCTGCTCGGATAATATCTTGAAATACTCGCGGCCTTTGCCGGTTTCGAGTTTATCGGATTCCACCATTTTTTTGAAGGTTTCAAGTTGGTCGGAGAAGGGCTTCATCTGGGCGTCGATATTGGTTTTATGCTCGTTTACAAACGCACGGCGTTGAAGCTCGAGCGCGTCCTTGGAAAGTCCGGCGAACACTTCTTTGAAATTTTCCGCCGAAGTCAATTTCGTTTCGGCGGCGATAGCGCGGGCGTTCGAATCCTTCGCTTCGAGCTGCGCTGTGGCCAACATGGATTTAAGCGTGTCGGTATCCGTGTTAGCCGGCGTTTTCAAAATTACCTTGGCCGCAAGGAATCCAAGCCCTGCGCCAATGGCGAAAATCAATATTTCCATTTACAAATTCCCTTAACTCCGCTAATATTATAACAACGGAAACAAAAATGGAACCAAAAAAATTACAGCTGGTAATCGAGCCGGACGAGAGGCTTCATAAAAAATCCCTCCCGTTCGATTTCGCGACTATGAACGCGCGCGCGCTTGCGATCGCCATGGCAAACGTCATGGCCCTGCACGAGGGCATAGGACTTGCCGCGCCGCAAGTCGGACTGCCGCTTCGCTTGGTTATAATAGACGAGGCGACGGTCGCAGAATACGACAAGGCGGACACGCCCGACGAGCCGCTTTTCGTCATGATAAATCCGCGCGTGCTTTGCCTTAGCGACAAGGAGGTCGAGGCCGAGGAGGGATGCCTATCCCTTCCGAAAATGTTCGCCGACGTCGTGCGACCCGAGAGCATTGAAATAGAATATCACGACATAAACGGGAACGTTTGCCGACGCAAGGCTTCGGGCACCATGGCGCGGTGCATCCAGCACGAACTCGACCACCTTGAGGGCAAGTTGTTCATCGACCACCTTAGCCCCTTAAAGCGCTCTATGATACGAAGTAAGTTGAGAAAGCCCAGGAAAGAATAATGTTCAAATCCGCGGCGACAAAGTTGAGAAAATCGGCCGGGGGAAAGTGGCTGCCTATCGTGCTTTTCGCACTTGGGACACGGCTTGTGCTTGCCTCGGAATCGCCTACGTTCGTGGACGAGGACGCGCTTGCGGCGCAGCTTAAAGCCCCGATGAAAAACGTCGCCGTGGCGTCGGCGAAATCCATCGAAATCCGCATGAGTATGCAGCGCGATGATATGGTTGCGGCGGCGGATACTGTGAAAGCAGCGCTTGAGCGAATGAAGACCTCCGCCCCTTGGGCTATCGAATTCATACGCGACAACAATATGCGCTTTATGGTTTCCCTCGGAGGGGACGGCGACGGCATACCCGGCGCAGGAAGCTTCTCGCCAAACCGGCCGGACGAGATACAGATAACGCCCCTTATGACCTTCTTGTCCGACGAGAACGGGGAACTCGACTTCTCGAAAAAAAGATATACCAAGGTGGAGGAGATGGAAAACACCATTATCCACGAGCTTATCTACGCATGGCAATATCGAAATTTGATGAATGCCGGAATAAATAATCTAGTAAACAAGATGGATCTTGAACAAAAGATCCTTTACCTATTCTTCCTTGAATACGACGCCGTGGGAAAAACACAGATAGCCACCGGCGGCGAACACACTGTGCGCGAAGGCAATATCAGCCGAATGTGGGGTATATATTACATCGACCAACACATGAATCCCTCCGCTTATTCAAACGCGGACTTCGCCAAATTCGACAGCCTTTATACCGCGATACGCGCCGATGTCGAAATGAACCTTGGCACCGGAATATCGGACGAGGAATTCAAAAAAGTGATAAGGGCGACTTTGGCTACTGGCTCGGCGGACATGGCGCACAGGGATTTTACGGATTCGGAAATAGACGAGATGAGGCGACGTTTCCTTGCGGGATTAAAGCCGGAGCAAAGGACGGCCTTGAGATACCTTGACATGAACGCGGTCATATTGGACAGGCAAGACGTGCTGCTTGATAAACGGAAGGATTTGTTGGGACAGGCCGAAAAATTATCAAAGAAAAGAAATATGACTAACAAAGGGAAGATTGCGAATCAACAGAAAATAAACAGCGCAATGGAAAAACACGACGAATATAAAAACACCTATAAACGGTTGGAATGCGTTTCCCAAGAGTTCGACGAGTATGCAAAAAGGAAAACAAGACGATGACCAAACTTCGCGCGATATTCATGGGCACGCCCGAGTTCGTGATTGGCTCGTTGGAATTGGTCGCGGCGGAATGCGAGCTTGTCGGCGTGTTCACAAAGGCGCCTGCACCCGTCGGACGCAAGCAGATTTTGACCCCCTCGCCGGTGGCGGTGTGGGCGGAGGCGAATGCGGCCGGCGTGCCGGTCATCACTCCTCGTTCGCTTAGAAAGCAGCCGGAATTCGTTGAGGAGGTTCGGTCGCTCAAACCCGACATAATCATCGTGTTTGCGTATGGTTTGATTTTGCCGCAAAGTGTCCTTGATATCGCGCCGTGCGTTTGCGTGCACCCGTCCGCCCTGCCCCTTTACCGAGGAATGAATCCTATCGGCCGCGCGATTTGGAACGGTGATTCTTTCACCGAGGTCGACCTGATCGCGATGGATGCCGGAGTAGATACGGGTGCGGTTTTGCTGCGTCGGCGGATTGAATTGAATCCTTCGATTACGCGCGGCGCGCTTGAGGAAATTGTTGCGGCGGAATCGGTTTCTGCCTTGCGCAAATACTTGGCTGCGCCGGCCGATTTTCCGCCCGTGGCGCAAGAAGGCGAGGCGTCGATGGCGGCCGCGTTTAGCGCGGAGGAATTGGCGATCGATTTTTCGCTTCCGGCGCGTGCGGTGTTGGCGCGAATCAACGCCCTGCTCCCGACCCCCGCGGGATATTTCGTCGCGAACGGAGAGAAGATAAAAATACACTCCGCCGTCATTCCGGCGAACGCCGGAATCCAGTCTATATATAAAAACTGGATACCGGGTCAAGCCCGGTATGACAACGGACGATTGTTCATAATGTGTAGCGATGATGTAATAGAAATCCTTCGGGCCCAGCGTCCGGGCGGAAAGATTTTGGCGGCGCGAGATTTCCTAAACGGGTTCAAGATATGAAACCAAGTGTGCGCCGCAACATAGCAATCTTCAAGGCGATGAATGCCTTCATGTTCTTCTGGCCGCTTTCGGCTGTGGCTATAATTTATTTCGAGTCTATCACAGGAAGCTGGGCAACCGCCGCACTTATCTTCTCGCTTTCCAACATAACGCAGGCCGCATTCGCGATTCCGGCCGGGATAATATCCGATGTATGGTCCAGAAAAAAAGTGGTCCTTACCGCAAACACTTTCAAAATCATGACGGGCCTTACCTTCTCGTTCGCGGGATACATAGAAAACGCCACGCTATTGTTCATCGGCGCGGTGCTTTGGGGCATAAACACGTCCTTGAACCAAAGCACGGAAGAGGCGTTCATACATGAAACGATGGCCGACCTTAAGAAGAAAAACAAATACGACATAGTCTATTCCTCAATCAAAATATGGCGCTATGTGGGCTCGACCGTTTCGACATTGACCGCGGCGGCGGTAATATATTTCTGGAGCCTCAACACGCTTGCCTGGATTTCAGTAATCCCAGGCGTGTTCCAATTCGCGGTCAGCTGCTTCCTTGTGGAACCGAAAAGCTATCGGCCGCGCAAGAACGCGTCGCTTGGACACTTCATGGCGGCGGTCGGGAATTTCATGAAGAACAGGCGGGCGCGCAAAATCGCGCTTGCAGGCACTATGGACACAAGCTGGGGCGAAACGCAATACCGCCTCAACAGCGTATACTACGCCCTTTTCGTGCCGTTGTGGGCGGTGGATTTCATAGTGTTTATCGCCAGGGCTTTCGCGGGGATAAGTTTTTACATAGCGATACACCTTAGGAAAATCGGATTGTTCCAGATGGCGCTTGTGTCGAATTTGTGGAAGTTCATTATGGTGGGCCTGGGACTTTTGCTTAACAACATAGCATCGCCGTTCATAATGGCGGCTTCGAGCCTTGGCACAGGACCGCAAACCTCCGCGGTATCGGCGCTTATGCAGAAGGAATTCTCGGATTCGGAGCGGGCGGCAATGCGAGCGGTCGTGAACATGTTCGGAAGCTTGATGCTGGCGACATCGTTCTGGATTTTCGGATTGGTCGCGGATTTGTATTCGGCGCATATCGCGCTTCTAGGACTGTTGGCATATAAGGGTTTAATCACCGTCTATTACTGGCGGTTGATGAGGAGTTATAAGTAATGATTGCGTTAGAGGCAAGGAGGAAATGGCTTGACTTCTTGCGCTCGGAGAGGCGGTTTTCGGCGCACACGTTGGTCGCATACGAAAACGATATCGGAGATTTTTTGAAGTATGTCGGCGGGCGCGATTTGTCCGACATCTCCTTGCGCGAATTTCGCGGATTCGTCGCCACCATGGCGCGAGAGGAATTGCGCGCGACCTCTATTGCCCGGAAAGTTTCGGCCCTTAAAAGCTTCTATCGATTCCTCGAGCAGAACGGGATAGCGAACAATCCATACGTCGCGATTTTGCGCCTGCCGAAGCAGCCGAAAAAACTTTCGAAATCGCTTGGCCACGAGGACGTGGGCGAGATTTTGGACGCCTTCAACGCGATCGCTAAACTACCATGGATAGCACGGAGAAATCGCGCATTATTTACTTTGATATATGGCGCTGGCTTGCGAATTTCCGAGGCGCTTGGCGTCAACATCGAGGCGGTGGGAGAGGACGAAATACGCATTCGCGGCAAGGGATCGAAGGAGCGGATCGTGCCGCTTCTATCAGTTATAAAAACCGAGATCGAATCGTATATCAATGCTATGCCTTTTTCGCGCACGACCGGGCCGTTGTTCATCGGGGAAAAAGGAGCGAGGCTGTCGGCGCGCGTGGCGGAACGCGACTTTGCGGCGGCTAGAAATTATTTACAACTATCGGCAAGCGCTACGCCCCATTCACTTCGTCATTCGTTCGCGACGCACCTGCTTGCCGCGGGTGCCGATTTACGGACTATACAAGAGCTGCTTGGGCATTCGTCGTTGTCTACAACTCAACTTTATACCAAAACGGATATGGGCACGATCGCGAAGCAATATGCGAAATCGCATCCGCGGGCTTCGTTTAACAAAAAGTCCTTCGCGTAGCAAGCGACGCCGAGCAGGGCGGCAAGCGGTGTATACCGCGCGCGTCCAGCGTGGGGGCGGCGGAGCGCGCGGAGCCCTTCGGGCTGGAGGGTCAAATTATGCAAGGTAGGAATTCCCTCCCCTTTATTCGGTGCCGGTCGTGCGCTACAATCCCCACATGAAAAAAATTACAGCATTTATCGGAGCGATTGCAGTCGCCCATGGAGCATCGGCGATGGAACTTAAAAGCTCGTCTTTCGGGGACAACGAATTCATTCCGGTCGAGTATGTCGACACGCATTGCGCGGGCGAAAACATCTCGCCGGAATTACGATGGAGCGGGGCGCCCAAGGGAACCAAAAGCTTCGCGCTTGTCATGCACGATCCCGATGCTCCGCACGAGCATGGGTGGTATCACTGGATCGTAATCGACATACCGCCAAGCGTGGCCGGAATCGGGCGCGGTGCGAAATTTTCCCCGCCTGCGCGAGAGCTTGCTAACAACTCGGGCGCACGAGGATACAGCGGTCCCTGTCCCCCAATCAACGGAGGAGTGCACCACTATCACTTCATGGTTTTCGCGCTTCAGGCGGAAACAGTTTCATTCGACGAGGAAATGCTGCCGCACGAGATCGCGAAACTTATACGCGACCTTGCGATCGACGGCGCGAAATTGACCGGGCTTTACGAAGTGGTGGAGAGATAAGTTTTAATTGCATATCGCGCGCTCTGAAGATATAATTATTTTTCGGAGGCGGCATTGATCACCTGGAACTCGAACGGCAAAGTCGGCGGCAAGGGAGCTGCGTTATTTCGATTGACCGATATGGGTTTGCCGGTGCCGGAATTCTTCGTCGTGTCGACCGACGCGATGGCGGCATTCATAAAAGAAAACGATATACGGGCCGGAGATTCCAAGGCTATCATGCGCGGAAAACTTTCGCCTGAGCTCGAGAAGGAAATTACCGCCGCCGCTGCTGCGCTGGGGGGGGGTAAATTCTCCGTTCGTTCGTCCGCGACGATGGAGGACGGAGCCGAAAAATCCTTCGCGGGGCAATTTTCTTCTTTCTTGAATGTCGACAAAAAGGGCTTGCCTGCGGCGATCAAAAAAGTGTGGGCATCGTTGTTTTCCGGCGGAGCGGCCGCGTATGCCGGGCGCGGATTCGATTCACATTCCATGGCAGTCATAGTTCAAAAGATGGTGAAGCCTTACGCCGCAGGAGTCGCCTTCTCGATCAACCCTATGGCCGCCGATAAAAACTATATGCTTATCGAATCGTGCGCGGGCACGGGCGACAAGCTTGTGTCCGGAAAAATCACGCCCTCTAAATATTTCGTGCGTAGATCGTCCAAAAAAACAGACGCGGTTTATGGGCGCCGGCATATATCCGAATCATCGCTTAAAAAGCTTGCCTCGTTCGTGCTTGAAATCGAGCAGGAATTCGGCACGCCGACCGATGTAGAATGGTGCGCGTCGGCAAGCGGCAAAATCCATATACTACAGGCCAGGCCGATAACATCCTTCGCGCCGGCACCGATCGAATACAGAAAACTTTTCTCGCGCCCGCATTCGATAATGAAACTTCAACTTTACAGACATGCCGAAGACGACGGGTTGAGGGCGCTTACGAACGGGGATTATCATTACACGCCTTTGTTCACATACGACGCGGCAAGGGACACCGTCGACGTTCATTACAATTTCAATGCGCCCGAGCAGCACCCGGCAAATATCCTTCGCGAGATGGATTGCCGATACGCATGGACGGCCAACAAATACCGCGCGGCGGAGAAGGCGGTTCCGGCGGTGCTTGAATACATATCGGGAAAAAGGAAATTCGAGGCCGAAAAATTCCTTGGGCTTTTGCGCATGGTTTATACGCTTTCGAATCTTGGCAACGTGTCGGAGTATACGAAATCGAAAAGAATGCGGCGACTTGCGGCGGGATTCAGAAAGAAATACGACTATGTCGCCTATCGCGCCGAGGACTTCTTGATCGAAAAGGCGGCCGAGGTCGCGGCGCCGGAACTAAGGGACGACCTTCGCTTCTTAACCTTCGAAGAAGTGTTCGGAGGACGGCGCGTGTCGCGGCGCGAAATCGACGTCCGTAAAAAAGGGTTCGTGTATTTCGGCGGAGAGTTGACATGCGCGGCAAGCCTTAAACCGGTGCTTGAGAAAAATAATTTTTTCATCGCGGAGGAGGCGCCGAAACACGGAGCGCTTAGGGGACAGTCGATATGTCGCGGCGTGGCCACCGGTGTCGTGCGAATCATCTATGGCCCGAAGGACTTCGGCAAATTCCGGGCGGGCGACATAATAGTCGCGCCGATGACCTTGCCAAGCTTCACGCCGTTGATGAAAATCGCCGCCGCAATCATAACGGACGAGGGCGGTGCGACGTGCCATGCCGCGATAGTCGCGCGCGAGCTTAAGGTTCCATGTATCATAGGCGTGAAAAACGCGACGTCGGTTTTGGCGGACGGAGAGAAAATAAGGGTCGACGCGAATACCGGCGCTATTTCCTATGAACGCTGACCTTGAACAAATCCCCGTCGACGGTTTCGATTTCGAAATCAAGCGCGCCCGCGGCCCAGATTTCGCGATACAGTTTCTTAATGCTCCGACCGTTGAACGGGCATGAAAAATTTTCCCATTTGCCGTCTGGTAAAACAACCGCCGTTATTTTTTCCTTTATGTCCGGGCGTTTGTTTATCAGTCCGATGGAATAAAGCATAGAATCGTCCCCCAACTCATATCCCAAACACTTAAAGGGAATATCGGGATATTTCTTTTCCATTTCGGATACGAATTCCCCGATGAGTTTCATTTGGGAATCATCGGCGTCAACGGGAAACCTGCGCTCGAATCCATAGAATATATCCACTCATTCCCCCTTCGCCACATAACGAATCGCCGCGAGCGGAACGCTTACCACAAGCCGGTTAATCGGAGTCTTGATTATCTTGCCGAAAAGGCGGAACGCCTCGTCCACAATGAATTCCCCCGAGTTAGAATCGAAACAAAAATCCACCTGCTTTTCCGCAAAACGCGCCTCCTCGAGCACGGCGTTAAGATGCGCGAGCGTGGAATTCTTCACATTGAAACCGCTTGCCGTCTTGATACATTTTATATTATAGCCCGAAAGCAGGTGCACCGCGCGCTTTATATCCGCCGCTCCGGGCAGCACCGCCGTTTCAAGCGCTATCTTAAGCGGCGTTTTGCCGTTGCCGCTGGCCTCGATCGCCGCAAGCAGATACTCGTCGATCACCGCCGGAATATTATCATAGTTCACACAGAAAAATCCGGCGGGAAGCGCGACCTCGACCATACCCGCGCCGCGCGCGACCGCGTCCTTGATTTCCCTGAAAATTATCTCGGGCAGACTAAGCGCAGTCGCAGCGTCGATCAAACCCACGCGAGTAATAGAAGTGTTCTTTGTCCACTTGAACGCGTCGTCAAGGCGGGTGCGCGGAACCGTTATATAACCGAAGCCGCGCGCAATCGCCTCTTTGCACATGAACGCAAGGTCAAGCGCGTCCGGCTCGCGCGGGCTGCTGAGGTTAAGGCGTGCGGAGTATTTGTCTAATTGATTATATTGCATTGCTTTATATCCGAGTATATAATACCACGGATATGAGAAAGTTCAAAGTCATTTTGGCGTTCGGCGCCGCACTTGTTTTCGCGGGTCCTATTAGAGCGGAAACACGCGACCTATGGCCATACTTTTCACGCAATATGCACGAGTTCAACATGGGATTCGTCCGCGCGGTTCAACCAAACATAGAAGAATACCGTCGGGACAAGATTCCGTTCGTGCACAGGAGTCTTCTTAACTTCACTCGCAACTTCTCGGAACCCACCAACTTTGTAAACTCGACGCTTACCGCCGATTTGGAAAGCATGGGCGTGTCGCTTGGCCGGTTCGTCATCAATTCTACCGTCGGCCTACTCGGAATATTCGACGTGGCAAGCGAAATAGGGCTCAAGCGCGACCGACGCGACTTCGGCACCACCCTCGGATTCTGGGGCGTGCCGGAAATGGGATTCTTCGAGGTGCCTATCGCAGGGCCAAAGACCACACGCGACGCAGTGGGTTGGGCGGGCGACGCAGCTATGGATCCGTGGAACTGGGTGATCGGATTCTGGCCGGCGTTCGCGATCGGGCTTGTCGGAGGACTTTTGGAATTCGACGAGAACTATGACGTGATTTACAACTTCCAGATGAACGCGATCGACTCGTATGCCTCGCTTAAATCCCTACACCTACAGATGAGGCAGCGTCGAATCGACGAGGTCAACAGCCTATTCTTCACCGGGCGCGTGCGGCCCAACTCGTGGGAGTTCGACATGGACATGGCGATGGACGAAGAATGATTAAAATCAGTATAGAAGAGGATTGCGGAAAACTTAATTCTTTTCTAAAGAAGAAATATCCCTCGCTTACGCTTACACATCTTCAGAAACTATGCCGCGTGGGAGAAATACGAATCAACGGCAAGCGCGTTGAGTATAAGGCGCCGCTTTGCGCCGGCGACGAGCTTAAACTTCCGCCGTTCATCGTCGAATACGAAGCGCCAAGGAAGATTTCCCGATTTGACACGGCGCAGCTCGACCTTATCCTTGAGAACATATTGTATCAAGATTCCGAAATCGTAGTCATCAACAAACCCGAAGGCCTTGCGTCCCAAGGAGGAAGCAAAGTCCTTATCTCGGCAGACCGACTTATCAACGAGGCATTGGGCGGAGAATTCCGTCTTGTCCACCGGCTTGATTCGGAGACCAGCGGAGCGTTGGTGTTCGCTAAAAACTACAATGCAGCAAAGGAGATTGCCGACATGTTCGGGCGGCGCGAAGTGGAAAAAACCTATGTCGCGCTATGCCTTGGAAACACCGAGCGCAAAAGCGGCACTATCACGCGCCCGATTGAAAACAAAGAGGGCAAGGCGCAGAAAGCCGAAACGCAATACCGCGTGCTTGACGAAGCCTTCGGGCTTTTCAGCATTGTCGAATTCAAACCGCTTACCGGTCGAATGCATCAAATACGCATACACGCGAAATCCATCGGAATGCCCATAGTGGGAGATGCGAAATACTCGCTTCGCGGGGCGATGGAAAAGCTCGAGGAACGACTTGGTTTCAAACTGCCGCGCCGAATGTTCCTTCATGCCTATAAAATCGCGATACCGGAAAAGAAGATCATTACCGCGCCGATGCCGAAGGATTTTTCGGCCGTCATGAAGCCGCTGGGGCTTGCGCTATGATGAAAAAAATGATCGGCCTTGTTTCGCACCTCGTCGGACTTATGAAGTTTGCGCTGTTCGTGCTTGTCGCCGCAATGGTCGCGATCTTTATCGCAATGTTCAACACCGACCCCGGCGAATACAGGCTTGAGATCGAGCGCAACATCACCGCCATCGTCGGGCGCGAGGCAAGAATCTCGGGAAGCCTTCGCTGGAAAATGTCGCCGTTTACGCCCGGTATCGAAATCTCGGGCCTTAAGATATTCGACCAGAACGGACGGGATAAGTTCATAACCGCCGACGATGTCGCAGCGAACCTTTCCATACGCGACATTGTCCGCGGACGGCTTGTCATAGACTCGGTCGATATAAACGCGCCGATGATAAGCCTTAACATATCCGAAGGAGGCAAGCGCAACTGGGACTTCACAAGTCTTAACGGAGGACGCAGAGGCGAGGATTCCGACAGCCTTAACATAAACATCAACAGAATAAACATAACGGATGCGAAAATAGTATACCGCGATATGCGCGACAACACCGAGGTGATAGCCAGGATACAGCGCGCCACGCTTTCCATGGCCTCTGCGATGGAAATAAACCTTAACATTGCCGCAATGATCGAGGGGCATGCCGTATCCGGCACATTCCGCACAACACGCCTTGCCGGAGAGGAATTCGTATCCATACTTGGCAGCATCAACGCTTTTAACGGGCGCGCGCGCGTCATGGGCAAGATACGCAACGTCGACGGGCGGCAGGTGGCGGCGGCTAATGTCAGGATATCGCTTGAAAATCTAATGAACCTTCCGTGGGTGCCGAATAATCCCGAAAGGTTCGAGGCGCCTATCGCATCCGAATTCGACATAATAATCGACGGGAGGCGAATAAAGCTTGAAAACCTATCCGCGAACTTTAAGAACCTCTCGATCGCCGGCAAGGCGGATATAGACATTTCCGGCGCGCGGCCGCGAATAATCGCCGAGATTGCCGCGCCAATGCTTGACATACCAACCATATTCTATCCCGCATGGGAAGAGGCATACCGCGCGCGCGTAGCAGATCCCCGTAAACGAAGGCTAAGCACTGGCTGGGCGGCGAATGCTATGGCTTTTGCGGGCACGCCATTATATCCACAACTGTTGGATTTGGCGGACATGGAGCTTAGTATCAAAATCACGCGCCTTATGGCTATGCCCGACAAGAGCGTCGATAACATAGAACTACGCGCACTTGTCGCAGGCGGACAGGCAATAATCGAGCCCCTTCGTTTCGAATACAAGGGTGGGCGGACACATGGCCGAGCGTTCGCACAAAACATCGACGGCGAGCTTGACGCTCTATTGCTTTTCCACTCGAACACCAATATCGGAAAAATAGTCGATTCCACCGGCTATCCCGGCCTTGTCATAGGAGGGGACGCAAGAGTCGATGCTGCTGCGATGGCGCGCGGCCCGGATTTGACCACATTCGTATCCTCGATGAACGGCGTGTTGCGCGCGCATACTACAAGCAAGGCCAAGACCGTCAGGATCGAAAGCATATTCGCGGCCCAGGACATCGCAACCTCGATCGCGCGGACATTCTTGCCTGGCGGTAGGCGGACAAGCGACATATCCTGCCTTGCAATAAACATTCCAATACGGGGCGGCGTGGCATTCTCGGAACGCGGGATAGCAATCGAAACTCAGGCCGCGAACATCGTCATCGATGGCAAGGTCGACCTTGGGCGCGAGAGAATCGACGCCTCGATCATCACGCTTGACAAGGGACCGAACCTGTCCCTTTCCATATCCGATTTGGTGCGCATACACGGTTCGATCGCAAACCCGGAAATCGGGATCAGCAGAAGCGGGCTTACCGCAACAGCACTTGATATCGGCGTCGCGACCGCTGTGGTAGGCACGATCGGAATCTTGACGGGGGGCATAGGGTTGGCTGCTGCTGGCGGACTTGGCGTATTGGGCAACGCGTGGCTTAACGCGCTTGAGGCCGACAGGACGCCGTGCCTGACCGCACTTGGAAATACGGCCGTGATGTTGGACGCGGCGGGCGAAACAGTGTCCGTCAGGGGCGAGGTGGAGCGGTTGTTGAACCTGCGCGAGAAAGAAGTCCGGGCGGCTTGGAAGCGTTAAACAAAAAGTCCTTCACTTCGTTCAGTGTACTTTTTGTTAGGGAATTCTTGTCTTCACTACGCTTATAAATGCCGCTTCGTGAAGACGGGTTTTGTTTTCTTATATAACCCCTTGATTTTTCATAGCGATAAGTATATATTTAGTCCACTTTGGGGGTGTGGCGGAATTGGTAGACGCGCTAGACTCAAAATCTGGTTGGAAACAGTGTGGGTTCGATTCCCACCGCCCCTACCAAAAAGTTTTATGCCCTTGCGGCATAGAAATTTTTTGGTGAGAGATGATGGAAAGAAGCCATAAAAGTGGGTTCGGAACAAGGCGAGAGGTGAGCGAAGCGAGCGAGCCGCAGTGAACGCGGAGGGCACAGCCCGAAGCGAACATTCCCACCGCCCCTACCACCCTTCGCCTCTGCGAGGCTTCGGGTGGCAAGCCGCCCGAACAAGTAAGAGGGCGAAGGTGTGCCCTCCGAAGCTTTAGCGAAGGACGGGCTGAAGTGATTACAAATCTCAGGCAACCTCTGAGATTTAATTTGGGAAAGTCGTGTCCTAACTACGTTTATAAATGCCGCTATGTTAGGACGAAATTTTTGAAAGAGGGGGAAGAAGAATTAACAACGCCGCGCAAGTGTCGGCTGATATAGGGCTATGATGAAAAAATACGGCACATTGGATATAATCGACTATATGATATGGTCCAACGCAACGCGATACGGAGCAGATGAAAACGCGATCAAACAGCTGATGAACCTTATCTTTTCGATGTTCAACTCACCGCTATATATTATGGAGCTTTGCAGTCGGCAGTCCCGAGCGGCATACATTGCCGAAATGGGCGATCCAAACAAATGGGGAAGATAGGGTATAAAACATGATTTTCGTGCATGAATCCAATAAAAGAAACAGGCGCAATCTTGGCCGATCGATCGCAAAGATAAGAGCCGAGCTTGAAAAGGTAGCACCGAACAGCCGCGAATTCGAAATACTGTGCGGGCGACTTTTGGCCCTGTTCGTAATAAAGCACGACATCGCCGGGCCCAAAAAGCCCTTTGTCGCGGACAATGCCAAAATCGCCATTTGGGAAATAGAGAACAAGGAAAGAGGGCTTAGGGAATTCATGCTTGCGGCAATGGAATTCTATACCGACGACGAATATTTCAAACGCGCAGCAACCGACAAGGGCACAAGAATCAACTCTTTGTCGACGCCATTTTACCAAGAACTTAGAAACTGGGACGTGGTCATAATGGACGAGGCATACATCGCCGCGCTTAAGGCGGACCAGGACGACGAGGTGGAAAGAATAAACAAGAGTGGGAAAGAGCAAAAGCTGATAGAACACAATAAGGCATATGAGAAAATCAGAAAAGAGCTTTTGGAAATAAACAAGGTTCGAGCGGGGAAATAAGCGTAGATGTTCTCGAAAATCCAGACTTGCGCGTTTATGGGAATCAAGACCTCGCTTGTGTCCGTCGAGGTGATGATTTCCGCGGGACTTCCGAAATTCGCGATCGTGGGTTTGCCGGACAAGGCGATATCCGAAGCGCGCGAGCGGATCACTTCCGCATTCTTATCCATGGGTTTGGCGTTGCCGCCGAAGAAGATTATCGTGAACTTGGCGCCGGCCGACGTGCTTAAAGAGGGCTCGCATTTCGACCTTCCCATCGCATTAGCAATTTTGGGTGCGCTTGATATCGTGCCGTCAGAGGAGGTCGCCAATTATTTGGTTATGGGCGAGTTGTCTTTGTCCGGCCACATAAAACCCGTGAACGGAATCCTGCCTGCGGCGATTGGTGCGAAGGATGCGGGACTTGGCATAATCTGTCCTGCGGCTCAGGCCGGCGAGGCGCTTTGGAGCGGGAACGAAAACTCGCTTGGCGCGAACACTTTGTCCGAAATCGTAAATCATTTCAAAGGTTCGCAGTTGATCGCACGCGCCGTCATGCCATCGGCGTTCGACGTTAAACATTCGGTCGACATGCGCGATATCAAGGGGCAGAACCAGGCTCGTCGCGCGCTTGAAATCGCTGCGGTCGGTTGCCACCACATGCTTATGATCGGGCCGCCGGGCGTGGGAAAATCCATGCTGGCTTCGCGTTTGCCTACTATTTTACCGCCGATGAATGCCAAGGAGATGCTCGAACTTTCCGTTATAAATTCCGTGGCGGGCATGAAGATGGAAGAAGGTCTTTGCATATCGCGGCCGTTCCGAGCGCCGCATCACACCGCGTCGCAGGCTTCGCTTACCGGCGGAGGAATGCATGCCAAACCCGGCGAGGCGTCGTTGGCGCATAATGGCGTTTTATTCCTGGACGAACTTCCCGAATTCTATACGGCGTCGTTGGATTCTTTGCGCCAGCCGTTGGAGAACGGAGAGATTACAATCGCCCGGGCGAACGCCCACATAACCTATCCCGCGAAGTTCCAGCTTGTCGCCGCGATGAACCCGTGCAAGTGCGGGCATTTCGGGAATCCGAACAAGGCCTGTGCGTCCGCGCCGCTTTGCGCGCTTAAATATCAGAACCGAATTTCCGGCCCGATGTATGATCGAATCGATTTGGTGGTAGAGGTCGAGAATCTTAATCCGTGGGAACTTAACACCATCGAGCCGAGCGAAGACTCCGCGACGATACGCGCGCGGGTTATACGTGCACGCGAGTTCGAGATGGAGCGTTTGCGGCGCCACTTTGGCACCGACGGATTGTTGAACGCCGGACTTAGCGGCAAGCAAATCGAGGAGAGCGCGAACATGAGCCCGGACGCGCACTCTATGCTTATCAAAGCCGCGGAGAAATTCGGGTTGTCCGCACGCGGCTATTACAAAATTATGCGAATCGCGCGCACCGTCGCCGATATGAGGTTCAGCGATTCCCTCGACACGCCGGACGTGAGCGAGGCATTAATGTTCAGACGAAAGGTAGGTTGAAAATGGGTATACCAGAATTTATACGACGCCAGGACCCTGATTTCTTCGATAAAAGGGATAGGGATTTGAAACGTAGAAATGACAGAGGGAGAGGTGGCGGAAGGTCATATTCACGCAGCTATTCATCGCGCTCTGATTATGTATCGCCAAACAGTATGGAAGGAAGATGGAGTGCAAAACCAACGGAGCTTTCTCAACTTGAAAAAGACGAAGCCGCGCGGCGCGTGAAACAAACACTTGCAAAAATGAAAGGAAACAGGAAATGAGGCACTATAGAGAACTCGCGATGGTCGACGCATACGTCCGGCAGGCAAACAGCACGATAAAGCTTGTCGAAGACGACAACATAATCACAATTAGGAAGCGCTTGGATTACAATTGGCTTGACGCGGACTATAAATTCACCAACAAGGTATACAACGTGCTTGTTCCCGAATTGCGTTCGCCGATAAAGCTTAGCCGGACGAATGTTTATAAATCCGACGGGGGGGGGTGGGAATATTACGGCTGCTATTCGTCCATATATGTAGGATCGCTTACCCCATACAGCTATTCATCGTCAGTAAACTGCGACGCGGACGAAATGTTCAACCTTATTGAAAAGCAAATCGAAAACGGAAAGAAATGTATCCTTGCAATCAGATATGAAAATAGAAACCAAAAACCGGGCGACGCCTCGATGGAACATAGAAAAAGACAGGCGCAAGCCCACGCCGACTGCGATGCGGAAGCATTCTTTAAGATTAGAAAAGCCGCAACGAAAGTCGCAACTGTGCAAGACATAGCGACGGCGAAAAAGACCCTTAAGGCCATAATGAACGACAAACGGAAAAGGTAAAATAGAAAGTAAGCAAAAACTGGTCAAAGAAGAAAGCATACGTCTTTAACAAAAGCAAGGAATTGATACCCTCGCCCGATGCTAAAATAGAACGACCGTGCAAAATCCGCGTTGGCCGCTATAAAGCACCTTATACTATAATTATCTGGATTGCATCTGCTACGCGTTCCCTCTGTTCCCGGCTTGTGGGGGGGGGGTAATGACGAGAGAGAGCTCTATCGCGCCTCGTATTTCTTCATATAATTCGGACTGAACTTCTTGGTATTGAACCATTGGAATTTCGTCGCGCCGTGCACGGGGATAATAGTGTGCGTGCCCGGAAGTCCGCGAGCGGTTATATTATTCTGCGCTTCGGCAGCAATCTCGTCGATATCAAGCGCAGAGCCAAGCACCAACTTCGCAACCGTAATCGCATAAAGCGCGTGCGTGTGCGCGAACGCGACCTCGGACAGCAGGGACAAATCCCACCACATATCACGCTCGAAGGCGATCTGGGCTATGGGTTTAGTGCTATAATATTTCTCGGCCATATTATATACGGTGGTGCCGAAATAGCGGTCGCCGCTTTCGAGCGCATTTTTATAAACGCTCATGTCGCCATTGAATGGCGAGGTGATTCCCGGGTGGATATTTGTCATCATGGCGCGCCCGGTAAGGTCGTCGGGCACGTTAGCCCTGTATCCGGCAAGCGCTACAAGCTTGATATTAGGATTTTGCCTTAGGAAGTTGCGAAGCGCGGCGGATTGGTAATCGGTCGAGAAGTGGTGAACTTCGACGCCTAGGTTTTCAAGTTTGCCATAAATCCCGGCATGACCCGGCGCCATGTCGCTTCCGCCGATAAAGTCGATGTTGGGATAGTGCGTCTTAGAATACTTTACTATTTCCGCCGCGTCAGATCCGCCGCCGGAAGCCATGACCAGAACTGTGGGCCGCGACTTCATAAATTATCGTCCCGAGTATCTTTTCATGAACCTGGCATCGAACGATTTGGCATCGAATCCATTGAATTTCGAAGTTCCGTTGGCGGGTATAATGGTTGTGGCCACGGGAAGGTCGCGCTGTTCAAGATTCTTTTGCGCCGTCGCCGCTATCTTTTCCATATCAAGCCCCTTTTCGGCGCCCATCGCACGGTTCGCAAGAACTATGGGATAGAACGCGTGCTCGTGGGAAAGTCCGATTTGGCGGAACGTGTCCAAATCCCAAAACTCGCTTCGTTCAAAGGCAAGCTGCGCTATGACGGGGCCGGCATCGTGATCGCTGGTGGCCTTGTGCACCGTTGCGCCGCTATAGTAATCGCCGGCCTCGATGGCGTCGGCATAGGCGTCCTTGCTTCCTTGATAGAGCGGAAAAATGCTTGGGTGAATGTTTATAATATCGTTATCGGCGACCATATCGTCAGGAAGGAACATCATGTATCCGGCAAGCGCGGTAAGTTGCACCTCTGGATTTTTAAGAAGGAATTCGCGGATTGCGGCGAAATCGTCGTTCGACGGCATGTGCTTGACCTCGACGCCAAGTTTTTGAAGGCGTTCATAGATTCCAGCCTTGCCCGGCGCCTTGTTGCAACCGCCTATGAATTTGATGGGCAGTTTGTTTGACTGGGCGTATTTGACTATTTCTTCGGCGTTCGAGCCGCTTCCGGACCCAAGTATAAGCACTTCGTGTTGCGATTTCATTTTATTTTTCCTTAGCGGGTTTTAGAATTGGCGGTGGCGTTCAACTTGGTCGATTGCATGTGCTCGCGGAAACCATCAACTATGAATGCGCCCATGGTAAGAATAGTGGCAAGCAGGAGAAGGCCGCCGATTATGGATGCACCCAAATCCGAGCTTTGGCTTTCGTTTGCTGGCGCGACGGGAGTTTTGTGTGTAGCTTTCATATAATAATCCTTTTAGGTTCTTTTACGAACTAAATTACTAAATAATATAATTTTGTCAAGCAAAACTTTATCGGGAAGTCGCGTGGGCAACAGTAATCAGGATTGACATTTGCGCGCGGCTATCCTAAACTTGACCCAAGGAGAGCAGGTATGAAAAAAATTCTTTTGATAGGTATGTTCGTGGCGGCATGCAACTCGCAGTTCGATCCCTCGCCGGTCGGTGTCGGTTTCGACGCGAACGAGCTTAAAACTTCGCCATGCGCCTGTATCCAGATTGAAAACAAACCCGGGCTTCCCGAATGGTTCGCGAACGCGATGGCATAAACAATCCTGAGGGGGCTTTCGACGCTGTATTCCCTTTCAACTCCGACGCGGGCACGGACGGATCGCGCAGATACATAGCCGGAATACACAAACTCTCGCGCCTTGCCTTTGCCGCGGTCATGCTTTGCGCCGTAGTGTTGCTTGCCAGCGTGTTCAAAGCTTACGACATAGGCGTGCAACCCTTCTTGATCGCATGGGACGCAAAAGAACGCGAATTCCGAATCGTTCCCCAATCGCGCGGCGGAAACGTCCGCCACATGGACGAGCGCCGATTCCTTGAGGAAGCGTTCGTGCGAGAATATATAACGCGAATGTTCGGAGTCTCTTCTATTGCGGCAGTAAACGAATCGAATTGGTGCGGCTGCGAGCGGACTTTGCAGTTTGGCGCCTATAATCCCAGCGGGCGGTGCTTCGTTTGCAACTTTTCAAGCCCGGCGGTATACGAGACGTTCGCGGTGAACCTTTTGCCCCTTCTTCAATCCCAAGTTGGCGCAAGACCGGTCAAGATAAACGATGTCCGCCTTTTGGATTCATGGAGCGACCCGAGGCCTACGGGCGTGGCCGCCTTCATGCCGGGGGCAAGGAATGCCGTCCGCAACATGTATTCCGAATATCGAATCGATTTCGAGGCGATCGGAGGCGAACGCCTGAGCGCCAACATATTCGTAGTAGGGCCGCTTGACAACCCCTCGGGCTTTTATATGGTGCGCGGGGCAAGATTCTATTTCACGCCAGAAGCAAGGTGGGTAAAATGAGCCTACGTATCGCCACTTCGCGGTTTATGCTTACTATCACAAGCCTTGTTTGCATCGGGCTGGCTGCGCTTTTGTTGGTCGGCTCGATCGGCTTCTATAACGCTATCGGGCAAGAGGCGGTGCGGGGAATCGTAATTCAGGACGCGAAATCCGAAATCAAAGGCATGGTGTTCACACCGCTTGTAATGGCTGCCCTTGGCCGCGAAAAGCGCGAGGAGATCCTTCGTAGGCTTATCGTGCAATACATCGTGCAGCGCTATACGTTGAGCGGCAGCGAGGCCGAGATGAGGCGCGTGTTCGGAACCGGATCCATATTCGACATGACGGGCGCGGCGCTTAAGCTTGCCTCGTATAGTCCAGAGCAAGGGGATTACGGCCAGCCGTTCGCCTCGATTGTCGCCGAGGCCGAAGAACGGGGGCGCCTTTTGACCGAGGGAACAACGCGCACCGTCGAAATCATCGGCCAACCGCAGCTTTATAAAGATATGTGGATCACAAATGTCGATTTTATCTATCGAACGCCCGGGATTTGGCGGCGCGAGGACGCTACGCGCGAATCGTATGAGATCCAGATGGTGCTTGAGCCGTTCGGGGCGTTGCGGATGCCCTCGACCGCCGCACGCCTTGGGGTGGCAAGCGCCATGTTCGATTGGTATATAAAGTCGATTAATAGGGTGAAGAAGTAATCCAGAGCAAGCCAGAACGCCGAGCTGGGCGGCCGCGCAGTATTGCGCGCTGACCTGCGTGGGGGCGGCGTTCAGCGCGCAGCTCGATAAATCGAGCTAAAAAACTATCTATAGGAGAGAATCGCGCCAATGGGAAACTTTTGCCAAAAAATACCCTTTTTAGACGCAAAAACGACGTAAAAACCTCTAAAAATTTGTCAGCTAAAATATTACACTTTTATTTGATTTTCTAAGTGATTGTTTTTCCCAAATCAAAATCAGGTCAAGAAAAAAATTAGTAAAAAATAACAAAATATTGATTTACAGGAGGGGCAAAACACTATATATTGTGTTTAGAGAAGGAAAACATTCTAGGGCTTGGGTTTATGGGGGTTAATCACTCGGCCACTTAAAAAGGAGATCGAAGTGTCGGATAAGGTTGTAGAGCTTGTTGCACTTGTAAAAGCAAACCCGAAAAGTATTCTTAGTCGGGCGGGCGACATCGTCGCGTTCGACGCAAACAAAATTTTCAATGCCATAAAACTTGCCGGAGATGCCACCGTCCCGTTCGAAAACGCGAAGCTTGTAGCCCTTACCAACCAAGTCATAGAAGTCATCAACTCGAAATATTCAGAAACCCAGGTCATAGAGCAGGAGAAAATCCAGGACATAGTCGAGCTTGTCCTTATCCAATCCGGTTATGCACAAACCGCGAAATCCTATATACTTTACCGCGCAAAACGCGAAGCCGCACGTTCCGACGAGAAGGTCAAGATGGACATCGGCGCGGCGGTCGAGGACTATATCGGCCAGCTTGATTGGCGTGTGAACGAAAACGCGAACCAGGGATACTCGCTTGGCGGGCTGATCCTTTCCATTTCCGGCAAGGCGATCGCCAACTACTGGCTTTCCCACATATACGCACAAGAAGTCGGCGAGGCGCACAGGAACGGCGACTATCATATACACGATTTGAGCATGTTGTCCGGCTATTGCGCGGGCTGGAGCCTTCGCATGCTTCTCGAAGAGGGATTCAACGGCGTGCCGGGACACATCGAATCGGTGGCGCCCAAGCACCTTAGCGCCGCGGTCGGCCAGATGGTCAACTTTATGGGCACGTTGCAGAACGAATGGGCGGGCGCGCAGGCGTTCTCGTCCGTCGACACATACCTTGCCCCGTTCGTGAAGCTCGACAACATGAGCTATAAAGATGTCAAACAGAAAATCCAGGAGCTTGTATTCAACCTTAGCGTGCCTTCGCGCTGGGGCACACAAACACCGTTCACGAACTTCACCTTCGACTGCGTATGCCCGGACGATTTGAAGAAGCAACATCCGCGCATCGGCGGCAAAGAAGTCGACTTCACATACGGCGAACTTCAAAAAGAAATGGACATGATCAACCTTGCCTATATCGAAATCATGACCACCGGCGACGCAAAGGGACGGCCGTTCACATTCCCCATACCGACATACAACATAGCGAAAGACTTCAAATGGGAGGGCGAGTTCGCCGACGCGCTTTTCGAAATGACCGCGAAATACGGCCTTCCGCAGTTCCAGAACTTTGTCAGCTCGGATTTGAACCCAAGCGACGTGCGCTCGATGTGCTGCCGTCTGAGGCTTGACGTCAAGGAGCTTTTGAAACGCGGAAACGGGCTTTTCGGTTCGGCCGAGCAGACCGGCTCGATCGGCGTGGTGACCATAAACTGCGCGCGTCTTGGATATAACCACAAGGGCGACTGGGACGGCATGATGGCGCGCCTTGACCACCTTATGTATTTGGCCAAAAACTCGCTTGAGATCAAGCGCAAGATGTGCCAGAAGTTCATGGAGGGCGGGCTTTATCCGTTCACGAAGCGCTATCTTGGCACCTTCCGCAACCACTTCTCGACAATCGGCGTCAACGGTGTCAACGAAATGATCCGCAACTTCACGGGCGACGAATACGACATAACCGACCCGCGCGGGCAGCAGATGGCCGTCGATTTCCTTGTCCACATTCGCGAGAAGATGAAGGAATATCAGGAGGAAACCGGGAACCTCTATAACCTCGAGGCGACGCCCGCAGAGGGCTGCACATACCGTTTCGCGCGCGAAGACTCGAAGCGCTATGACGACATAATCCAGGCCGGAACCAAAGAGGCGCCCTATTACACAAACTCGTCCCAGATTCACGCCGGGCACACCGACGATCCGTTCGAAGCCCTTGATTTACAGGACACTTTGCAATCGCTTTACACCGGCGGAACTACGCTGCACCTTTATATGAACGAGCGCATTTCGGATTCGAACGTTTGCCGCAACATCATCAAAAAAGTTTTCGAGAACTACCGCGTGCCGTCGATCACGATCACGCCCACCTTCTCGATTTGCCCAAGACACGGGTATTTGACCGGCGAGCACGAATACTGCCCGCTTTGCGACGCCGAAATCATTAAAAGATAATTTGAATTAGAAAGACGATTTACGTAAGGGAAACGACCAACAAAGACTAAAAGGGAGGAGAAATGTCTATGTCAACGAATGCTACGAACAGAACCAAATGCGAAGTCTGGACCCGCGCGATGGGCTATTGCCGACCGGTGCAGAACTTCAACAAAGGCAAGAAAAGCGAATTCAAGGAGCGCAAGTTCTTCACGGAAAAGAAAACCGTGGACGGTGCAGAGCGCCTTGTATCGGTAAGCGAAAGTGTAAAAATCGCCGCCTAGCCGCAAAGCTTCTTATTGTTGTTATGAAAAAGTCCCCCTGCGGTTGCGGGGGATTTTTTTGTGGATTACCCGGTCAAGCCGGGTGATTACGGTAGAAGAAATCCTGCGAGCCGGAATCCCCCGCGCGAGCTCGCCCCTATAAACGCCAACTGCTCTTGGCGTCCCCCACGCTGTGCGTGCGCGGTTAAAACCGCTTCCGCCCTGCCTTGCCTCGCCGGAACTAAACCTTAGTTCCGACACTGAATCAGCGTTATGTTTATAATTGGATTCCGGCTCGGAGGCCGGAATGACAGGGTGAAGGCGGGTCGGCGTGGTTTGCTGATGCGTGATGGGAGTTATTGCGACGGCGAGGCTTCGTTTGGGGCAGATTAAACCTATGTTATAAACTGCGCGCGCCTAAAGGCGTAGCTATAAACCTTCACAACGAATCTTGCGCTCTCGTTGCCTCGAGCTCTTCGTTGTTAAGGTTTGGGTGTTATACTTCACTGGATACCGGGTAGTTGCCCGGTATGACGAAAGAGGCGCCCGGTATGACGGCGGGGGGGGGGAGGATTGCAGGGGATTTTTTTCTTGGAATGCGGCGCGAATACATCTATAATGAAACTATCGAAAGGAGTGCCCATGTTAAAACTTATAATTGCTTCTCTTCTGGATTACTTAGGATTGTATAAACGCGCCGAAGAGAATAAAGAGCCGGGCGAAATCCATTACTATATAACCGCATGCCCAAACGGTAAAAGCGTATATGGCATAGAATGCAATAACCTTGAATGCAATGTGGAGCGGTGTGGAAAAGCTATACGAACGGCGCGGCGCAAGGCCGGCGAGTTGATGTCGCCGGTGGCCATACACTAATGGACTCCAAATATTGGGACAATATACACAGGACTAGTTTGGCGAATCAGTCCGCCGAGCCGTCGGATTTTGGCCTTCGCGCGGCGGCGCGGATCAAGGCGCTCGGGTATCGGTGGCTTTTGGATATTGGTGCAGGCAGCGGGCGCGACACGAAGCTTTTTTACGACATGGGGCTTGATATAACGGCGCTTGATATTTCCGAGATAGCCATTAGTCGCGTGCGCGAAGTTGCACCGGGCGTGAAAACCGTCCTTGGCGATATTGCCGATATGGATTTTCCGGCGGGCAGTTTCGATTGCGTGTATGCGCGGCTTGCGCTTCAATATTTTAACGACGAAACGGTCGAGCGGATTTTTGGGAAAATCTATGACGCGCTTGCCGACGGCGGATTTCTGTTTATTCAAAACAAATCGGAAAAAGATTGGGAATACGGGATCGGAACCGAGCTTGAGCGCGATATGTTCCTTGTCCCGCCGGAATCTTATGCGACCACGCACGCTATAAAATTCTTCACGCTGGATTACTTGCGCGAAAAGGCGCGGCGGTTCAAGATTATAGAACTTGGCGAGAGCGCCGGAGATGGGCGAGCCTATTCTAATTTGGTGGCAATGAAATAAAATTTATGCTATAATGACAGGTAAACAAGGAGATATAACATGCTTAACAACACTGTAAACTCAAACCGCTATGGGGGGGGGGAATTTAGCTTTATCCGCATCGACTAGATGCGTCCTTCTGTTTTTCAGCCTAATATTTTTATCATTCAACGCATTCGCACAAGAGTCGGAAACACTTGTGATCATGAAAAGCGAGTTCAACGCCTATGACAGATGCGTCGAAAAGGGCTGGACTTGGGAATTCGGCGACGGGGCACAACGCCGCGGATCCTGTAAAGAAGTAAGGTCTACCGGCAGGCCGAAGGGCAAGGTTGTGGTTCAATAGGATATTGTGTAAATAACCGCAAGCCCTTGCGATAACATCGCCACACAAACGCCAACTGCTCTTGGCGTCCCGCCTTCGCCACAACCTTTCTATACCTTTAGCTTTCCAGCTCCGTCAGGAGCTGCGCGCACCACGCCGCCCCCATCCCCGCACCAGCG